>OHBE01000288.1_pt1 | contig 58538 bp, 52 predicted proteins | sample 1577231 | NCBI WGS metagenome assembly OHBE01 (sample SAMEA3541506, study PRJEB24748) | human gut metagenome | biome: human gut; feature: human-associated habitat; material: faeces | place: China | collected 2012 | reverse complement strand
ACCTAAAGTAGAATTATAGAAAGAACTAGTAAACCAATTGTAGAACTATCCCGCCCAACTGTCAACTTTTTTCAGTACACGTCAGTGGTCTGTAAATCCTGAGAAAACGGCGCGAGATTTTTTTCGCTGTGGTTCCAAAAAATTTTAATTCTCGCGCCAAAACGAAAAAATTCTCGCGCCACGTTTTTACGAATGCTGATCAGGTAATTTCCCGAACCAAAACGCAAAACAACTCCTGCCTTTTCAGTTGATCGATAATCCTCGAATGATCTGTTTTCAGATGCACTCTCTTTCTACTATCTTTGTCGGATTCGGAAGGCTTTTTTCTGACCGATACCCTAATAATCCACTGATGAAAATATATCTGATGCGCCACACCTCGGTGCTGCTCAATGGCAATGAGCACTGCTACGGATTCACCGATGTGGACGTTCGAGACACCTTCGAAGAGGAGGCTGCGGCGGCTTGTGCCCGTCTCAAAGGCCTCGATCCCGAGGCGGTCTTTACCAGCCCTCTGCAGCGTGCGGCCAAGTTGGCGGCCTTTTGCGGCTATCCCGATGCCATCCGAGACGACCGGCTGAAGGAGATGAACTTCGGCGACTGGGAAGGCAAACCCTGGGAAGAAATTCTGGACACGACAGACATAGAAGCATTTTTCCGCCGCTACATAGACGAACCCGTATCCGGCGGCGAATCGCAACGAGAGCAGTTCGAACGCGTGCGGGACTTCATCCTGGAAAAGAAAGCTGCCGGTTATCGCTCCATCCTGATCTTCTGCCATGGCGGGGTGATCAATTGTGCCCGTACGCTGGTCGGACAATGCACGCTGGAGAGTGCCTTTGCCTCACTCCCTCCCTTCGGCTCTCTGACCGAATTGATCTTATAAGAGTCGCAGGGCTATCGTCTCGCAGGGCATGATACCCACGGGAGGCGTTGGTATTAAACAAATCGAACCGAATATTGTCATACGAGAAGCTATGAAGGAACCATCTCACGAAAAAACTCGATCCGACAAGAGGCAAGGGTTGAGGCCCCGTTTCTATCTCTATTGGTTGGGGATCCTGATTTTCGCAGCTGCTTTCACCGGCATGCTATTGGAGGATTTCAACTCGGAAGGCAGACCTGCCGGTTTGGAGCTTTTCTTCCATATCAGTGGAGCCGTGGCATTTTGTTTCGCTCTGGCAGAGCAGAGTGCTGTCTTTATCGGTCACAAACATGGGCGTATCGATCGGGCCACGGCTATGCGTTATGCAGGCTTCATGGACAGAAACGGCTCGTGGAGTGCCTTGCTGATATGTCTGACTTTCGTTGCCTTCGGGCTGATGAAAATCGGACACGAAGGGACTAAGGTCTGGGATTCTGTACTCGGATGGCTCTTTGTGGTGGGCTTCGGCTATGCCGTTATCCGTTTTATCCTCAATCGTTTTCGCCGGAAATGACCGGAAAGATGCCCAAGACCAATGTGGCGCGCCTTCTGGATGCGGCGCATATAACGTACGAACTGATCCCCTACGAGCCGGACGAGAGAGACCTCTCGGCCGTCCATGTGGCAGAGCAGCTGGGCGAGGATGTCAGGCAGGTGTTCAAGACGCTGGTATTGCGAGGCAATAAGACCGGACTGCTCGTCTGCATCGTACCAGGCGATGAGGAGGTAGACCTCAAGCTGGCGGCTCGAGCATCGGACAACAAAAGCGTGGAAATGATCAGACAGAGCGAGCTTCTTCCGCTCACGGGGTATATCCGTAGCGGCTGTTCGCCCATCGGGATGAAAAAGGCTTATCCATCATATATCCATCATACTTGCATGGCATTCCCTTATATATATGTCAGCGCGGGTGTGCGAGGCTTACAGCTTCGGATAGCACCGGCCGATCTCTTGGCATACACGGGAGCCGAGCCGGCTTGCCTCTGTGGTGCTACGACAGAAGAAAAATCAATCATAAATCAAACCCTATAATCAAGCATGAACAAAAGAATCTTTACTGCGTGCATGGCTGTCGCCTGCATCCTGCCCGTTTTCAAGGCTGAAGCACAGAGCGATTACTTCTTTCGCTCGAAGAAAAAGAAGCCCGCAACGGAAGCTCCGGCTCAGAAATCCAAATTCGATCAGACCGTAGCCGGTGCCAAAAAGAGCGAAGGCCCTTTCACCGTTTATTTCACCAAGAAGAATGAGATCCTGTTCGCCATGCCCGACTCCGCATTCCGTCGGGAGTATCTCCTCAGCAGCCGTGTGGCCGCTACGAGCAATACGCGCGAAGCCGTGGCCGGACAGATGAGCACGTCTCCTTTCCTGATCAAGTTCTCACGTGACAGTATCAATGTCTATCTCCATACGCCTCAGGTGGGAGCTATGGTCAGAGAAGACGATCCTATCGTACCTTCGTTCAAGAAGAACTTCTTCGACCCCGTTCTCAAGGCATTCCCCATCGTGGATACGAAAGACGGCAAGGTACTGATTGACGTAACCAAATTTTTCCGCGAAGACGAGAAGAGCATCACGCCTCTGACGATCCTGCCGCCCACGATGCAAAATGCCAATGTAATCAAGGGCATGCTCGACCCGACGGCCAGTATCGTGACGGAAGTCAAGAGCTTCCCCCGAAACGTGGAGATCAAGAGTATGCTCACCTACAAGACTCAGCCCTATTCCGAGCCCTACACCCTGATCATGCAACGCTCCATCCTGCTCCTCCCCGAGAAACCGATGCGTATGCGTTTGCAGGACAATCGTGTCGGGATATTCAATTCCTCTCGCCAATACTTCAGCACCGATAAAGACAAAGTGGAGTCTTTCAAGCTGATCCATCGCTGGGATCTCCAGCCCAAGGACAGTGCGGCCTATATGCGTGGCGAACCGGTAGAGCCCGTGAAGCCTATCATTTTCTATGTGGACTCCGTCTTCCCCGACAAATGGCGTGCTACTATCAAGCAGGCTATCGAAGACTGGCGTATGGCTTTCGAAGCAGCCGGCTTCAAGAATGCCATCATCGCCAAGGACTATCCTACGAAGGAGGAAAATCCCGATTTCGATCCGGACGACATTCGCTTCAGCTGTTTCAAATATGCCACAACGACCACGGCCAACGCCATGGGGCCGAGTTTCGTAGATCCGCGAAGCGGCGAGATCATTTGTGCAGATGTGATCTGGTATCACAATGTATTGTCTCTCGTTCACAACTGGCGTTTCGTACAGACGGGAGCCGTGGATCCGCGTGTTCGCAAGGCTGTATTCGACGATGAAGTGATGCGCGAATCGCTCCGCTATGTGGCAGCTCACGAGATCGGTCACACCATCGGCCTGATGCACAACATGGGTGCCAGCTACTCGTTCACCATCGAGAACCTGCGCGATCCGCAGTTCACCCAAAAATACGGTACCACACCGAGTATCATGGACTATGCCCGCAACAACTTTGTGGCGCAGCCCGGCGACTTGGAGCGTGGTGTACGCCTGACGCCTCCCATCATCGGTGTGTATGACATTCATGCCATCAACTGGGCTTATCGTCTCGTGCCCGGAGCCAAAACGGCTGAAGAGGAAAAACCGACACTGAACGCTTGGATCGCCGAGAAGAAAGACGATCCCATGTTTACCTTCGGAGCACAGCAGTTCCCCTATACCATCGACCCCACGGATCAGACCGAGGATCTCAGTAACGATCACTTCCGTGCCGGCGACATGTCCATCAGCAACCTGAAGATTATCGCCAAGAACATGGACAAATGGCTCCTCGAAAAGGAAGCTCGCTACGATGATCTGCGCGACATGCACGGACAGCTCATGTCCCAATACTACCGCCATGTGAGCCACATCATGCCCTATATCGGAGGAGTGGAACACTTCGAAATCCGCCAGGGCGAAGAGAATACGCTTTCCCGTCGCTTCATCACAAAAGACAAGCAACGCAAGGCCATGAATTGGCTCCTCAATCAGGCTCGCACATACCGCCAGTGGCTGGCCGAACCGGCTTTCCTCAACAAGGTAGAGCAGAACTCTGGGATGACCGACCTCTTGGGCAAGGCCATGGTGGCGGCTCTCTTCAACCCCGGTAGCATAGGACGCATATACGAAGCAGAGCAGTCCGGACAACCGGGTGTGTACAAGCTCACGGATTACGCCAACGAGCTGATCGATGCCATCTTCAACGTGAAGGGCAATCTGACCGATGCCGACCGTTCTATTCAGAACCTGGCCATCGACCTCATGTCGGCCTATAGTGGTCTCTCCACGGAAAGCAAGAATACGGCACGCCGTCTGTCCGAAGAGCTGGATGCCCTGTCGCACAAGCTCAGCGAGGACAACCTCCCATGTGCTCTCGGTTGTGGCGGTCACCACGCGGCAGAGGACGGAGCCGATTCCTTCTTCCGTCTTACGGCCTTCTCCAAGCAGGCCCCGAATGAAGTGATTGCACCCCTCCTACTGCAACAACTCAAGCGCGTGCAGACCATCTATCGCAATCGCAAGGCCACGGGCAACGCTGCCGACCGCTCGTTCTACGACTATCAACTGCTCCGTCTGGAACGCCTGATGAAGACCAACTAAAGAGTACGGGCTTCTTCGTTCCTCGGATATACAAGGGGGCTGTGTCAAAATCCGAAAAAAGGATTTTCCAACAATCAAAAAGACACAAATACCACCTTAATCATAAAGGAAAAACCGCTATCAAGTAGGATGATTTTGTCCATTTGGTAGCGGTTTCCCTATACAAATGATAGTATCCTTTATTCTAAACTGAATTTTGACACTTCCTCTTTTACGAACCGGAATCATCGAAATTCCGGGTCACGTTTTCCGGAAAACACGCGCGACTTTTTTTTCGCTGTGGCGCGAGAATTTTTTTCTTCCCGAACCAAAACGAAAATTTTCTCGAGCCACGTTTTTAGGAACGCATAACGGGAAAATTTTGGAACCAAAAGAATATCGGGGCAGCCACCTACTGTTCCGAGAATTTCTTTTGCGATAAAGAGGAATTATCCGGGAGCGGACTATAATACATCGATATGGACGCAGAGGACTGTCGCTTTAGAGAGAAGACTTTGCTAATCAATCGATTATGATTTGTGCCACAATCATATTAGCAGTCTCAATCGGTTTTTTTGTAAGTTTGGAACATGTATAAAAGAGCATTGTTTTTGCTGTTTTTGTCGGGTGTGCAGCTCTTGATTTTGGGCCAACTGTACGCGCAAGAGCCGCGATTGGGTATACCGGACTCCATGTTGCGCTACGGTACCGTAGTCACCATGGAGCAGGGTGATACGGTGTACGACATCGCTTTGCCGCAGGTGTGGGTGAAACACAAGAAGTACAAGTCGCGCCAGCTGACACCGCAGGAGAGACAAGAGCTTTGGAGGCTGATTCGGGATGTAAAACGCGCCTTGCCCTATGCCAAAATGATCGCAGCTACTCTGATCGAAACGTACGAATATATGGAAACGATGCCCGATGAGAAAAGCAGACAAAAGCATCTCAAGCGCATGGAAAAGGAGATGAAGCAGCAATACATGCCGGAGATGAAACGACTGACCCTCCGGCAGGGGAAGCTCCTGATCAAGCTGATCGACCGACAGTGTGCACAGTCGAGCTATCAGCTACTCAAAGCTTTTCTCGGCGGATGGAAAGCGGGATGGTGGAATCTCTTCGCCCGCTTCTATGGTGCGAGCCTGAAGACTCGGTACGAACCTGACAAGAATCCGGAAGACGCCCTGACGGAACGAATAGTTTTGTTAGTGGAAGAGAAAAGAATTTAACAAAGTTTCTTTGCCACTTCGGCAAAAAAGGCTATATTGGCCTTTGTTTTTCAGAGACGACTTTTTTATGGAAAAGAATAAGTTACAGCTGGAGTATGTTTTCGACCGTGTATCGACACGTAGCCTGTGGCGTTATCTGAGTACACCGGATGGTTTGTCGGAATGGTTTGCCTACGATGTGAGGCTGGAAGACAACGGGGACTTCTATTTCCAATGGGATAAGAATAGCGGCGAAAAGGCTTCTGTCCTTGAACAGCGAGAGGGCGAAAGAATCCGTTTCCAATGGCATAGGGAACAGGACCAGAATGCCTGTTTCGAATTTGTCATCCATCACTCGGAATTGACCGGAGGGAAATCTTTGGAGGTTATCGACTACATTGCTCCGGAAGAAGTGGCCGATATGGAGCACTTCTGGAACAATCTGATCAGCAGGCTTCGCCTTTCTCTCGGCGCACCCGAATGATCTGACTCGAAGGATCCGGAAGCTGTCTAAAGCGGATCTACATCGAATAGGATGCGTACTCGCTTGTATTCTTGAGTGTGGGTCTGAAGTGTTGTGCGAATCGTATCGAGTATATTGCGCGTCGCGGATACAGAGGATGAGAGAGGAAGACGAAGAAGCAATTCGCGAATGAATGCGTTCCTAAGACGAGAGATGGGCGGCACCAAAACGGGGGAGAGACTCTGCTCCGGCAGATGGGCGGCCAAAGAGGCGGCATAGTCGGAAGCGATTCGCTCCACGAGGCTCTCTTCGCCTGCTCTGAACTCGATTCGTATCAGCCGGCTAAAAGGTGGAAAGAAAAGCATCTGCCTTTCCTCCAATTGTTTTCCGATAAAAGCCTTATAATCACCTTCTCGCAATAAATCCGAAAAGGAGTTGGCCGGATTGTCCGTTTGTACGTATAGACGGGAGGCTCCGCTCCTAAGCATGAGCTGATAGAGTAGCTGATAAGCTCGTTCGTAGGCGCGGAAATCCGGGAAACCCAATATGCTGTCCAGCTGGGTGACGGCTACAAGACCTACATGTTCGTTATAGACTTGCCCCTTGATCAGTTGAGTGCCAACAAGTATATCCACCTCTTTCGCTTCCAGACGCGCCAGAGCTTCGTCCATCTTCGTTCGGCTCATGGCCATATCGCTGTCCATTCTGAGGATGGAGACGGTGGGGAAACGTCTTTTAAGCTCTTCCTCTATTCTTTCGGCTCCATACCCCACAGGTTGCAGGCTGCTCGGCTCTCCTACGCTCGATGCCCGCTTGCAGGAGGGACAGATGCGCGGAAGGGGTCTGCTGTAGCCGCAGTAGTGGCAGACGAGCATACCGGAATGCTTGTGATAGGTGAGACTCACATCGCAGTGGATGCAACGGAGCTTTTCCCCACAAGAGCTACAAATGATATACGGAGCGAAGCCCCTTCGATTTTGGAGGACGACGGCCATTTTTTTTTGCCGAATCGTCTCTTCAATAGCTGAGACGAGGGGGAAAGAAAGCAGTTCACCTGCACCGACCTGTCTTTGACGGCGCATCTTGCCCATGTCTATGACTTCCAAATCGAATCGGGGGCGAACCCGATCGTCCGGCCAGGTGATCAGTTCACAGGCTTTGTGGCGCACTTGGTGGAGCACCTCGGCAGAAGGAGTGGCCGAAGCCAACACAACAGGGCAGTCGTGGATCCGGCCGAGTCGAGCTGCCACCTGTCGCGTATGGAATCGGGGGGCAGGATCCTGCTGTTTGTAGAGGTATTCCTGTTCCTCGTCCACGATAATCAATCGCAAACGACGGAATGGCAGGAAAAGTGCCGATCGAACACCCAGCACCACGCAAGGATATTCCGTTGCGGCCAATCTGTTCCACACTTCCACCCTTTTGGCATCGCTTTCAAAGGCATGATAGGATAGCAAACAACTGCCCAGCCTCTCGGCCATACGTGTGGACAGAGTATCGCTTCCTCCTCGTTTGTTCGCTTCCGGAGAGAGGTACAGGACTTGGCCTCCTGAACGGACAACTTCTTCCGTCCATTCTAAGAGTTGTTTTTCTTTGCGTCGAAAGTCATGCGTATAGAGGAGAGAAAGAGGTTTTTGAGGTAGAGAAGCCGATACTGCGGAGTCTGTGGAACTCTCTTCCGATTGAATGGCTTTTTCTTCCTCTTGGGGCTGCTCCCACAAGCGGTACTCACCTCCGCCGGCCGAATACATGACCGAGTGTGTAACAGATTCGGATAGAAAAATCCCTTTCTTTTTCAAAGCGGAAAGGGTGACTGTAGCATGAGGATCGGACTCCGCCAGTAGCCTTTGCGGCATCGGAGAGGAATATGGGAGGGAGTACTCTGTTATCAGCTCTGCCCAATGAAGCAAAAGGGCGGATTGCTTGGGAGCACGATGCAAACTATCCAGAAGCGAGGCAAAAGTCTTTTCCGTCCGGAAAGGCTCTGCCAGACGAACGAATACTTCTGCCTTGGGCTTATAACGGCTTTTTACTTCTTCCTCCAGCCGTATGGCCCCTCGTTCGACCAAGGAAGTAAAAGCGCGAATCGCTCGTTTGCCGACAGCCTTTTGCAGGGTATCAAGCGTGTAGGTTCGTCCTTTTGCCGACTCCAAAATATCGAGTAGCTCCTCTTCATCACGACTAAGCCGGCTGTCGGCTTCGAAGTCCGTATTATAATGGATGACGGTATGGCTCTCGGGTAATAATGCTGCAGGCAGAGCAGCACGGAGTACTTCTCCCTGCGTACATATGTAATAAGCCGACAGCCACTGCCACAGACTCAGCTGTGAGGCAGTAACTGACGGCTTATCGTCAGGCAGGAAGAGAACCTCCTTGAATGAAATTTGCAGATTGGGACGTTTGTCGGACAGTCCGATGATAATCCCCGTATAGTATCGCTTGGCTCCGAATGGTACTACGCAACGCATCCCCACGATAGCCTTCTCGGCTAACCCCTCGGCCAATCGGTAGTGAAAACTACCCTCAAGAGCCAAGGGAATGAGGACTTCGGCATAGCGCATAGCTATCTTCTCCCTTTCATCTCGGAGTCATAGCTATGATTCCGCTTTCAGATATTCGTGCATGGCAGCTGCTGCTTTCCGTCCATCGCCCATCGCCAATATCACAGTGGCTCCGCCACGAACGATGTCACCACCGGCAAAAACATCGGGGAGAGCTGTCTGATTGCTCTCATTGACGACGATGGTTCCTTTGCTTGTCACTTCAAGACCGGAAATAGTTCGGGGAACGAGCGGATTGGGCGATACACCGATACTTACAATCACTTCGTCCACCGGGATCTCCTCGATAGCCCCCGTGATCGCAACAGGACGACGACGACCACCTGCATCCGGCTCGCCAAGCTCCATCTTTTGCAGGCGCATCGCAGTCACTCGGCCTCGTTCATTGCCGATATATTCGATAGGATTGTGCAGTGTCAGGAACTCTATTCCTTCCTCCTTGGCGTGCTTCACCTCTTCCAATCTTGCCGGCATTTCCTCTTCGCTGCGTCGATAGACGATCATGGCACGTTCGGCTCCGAGGCGTTTGGCCGTACGAACGGAGTCCATGGCCGTATTGCCGCCCCCGATGACAGCTACATTCTTGCCCTTGAAAACGGGTGTGTCGCTATCGGCTTGGCTCGCATGCATCAGATTGACGCGCGTCAGGTATTCATTCGAAGACATGACTCCTACAAGGTTTTCACCCGGGATATTCATGAAATTGGGCAGACCGGCACCACTTCCTACGAATACACCGCGAAATCCTGCTTCATGCAGGTCATCGTATGCGATCGTTCGGCCGACAATCGTATTCGTCTCAAAGCGTACGCCCATCTCTTCGAGAAGATTGATCTCCGAATCGACTATACTATTCGGAAGACGAAATTCCGGAATTCCGTACTTGAGCACTCCTCCGATTTCATGCAGAGCTTCGAATACGGTCACGTCATAGCCCAACTTGGCCATGTCTCCGGAGAAAGAAAGTCCGGCCGGACCGCTTCCGATCACAGCCACTTTGATACCGTTGCGAGGAGCCATTTCGGGAACTTTGAGTGCGCCCTGTTCGCGTTCGTAGTCTGCGGCAAAGCGTTCCAAGAAACCGATGGCAACAGCCGGTTTGTTCATTTTCGTATAGATGCACCGGCTTTCGCATTGCTTCTCTTGCGGACAGACACGTCCGCACACCGCCGGCAAAGAGCTTGTCTCTCGCAAAGTAGATGCTGCAGCCAGTATATCGCCTACTTCTATCTGCTTGATAAAGGTCGGGATATTGATACTCACAGGACATCCTTCCATACAGCTCGGTTGCGGACAATCGAGACAACGAGAGGCTTCGGCCATAGCGGCCTCGCGGGACAAACCGCGATTCACCTCTTCATTGATCTTGGAGCTACGATAGAGGGGGTCGAGTTCGGGCATTTCAGCCCGTGGACGCGACATGCGTTCTTTGTTTTTGAGCGCGTTGCGCAGCTCCTCTCTCCATGGTTCAGAGCGACGCAGTCGGATAAGTTCTTCTGTAGTCATGTCAATAAGGCAGAAAATAAGGTTATTCCATCTCTCGGTATGCGCCCAAACGCATGATCATCTCATCGAAATCCACTTGGTGTGCATCGAATTCGGGGCCATCGACACAGACGAATTTCGTCTGTCCTCCCACGCTTATACGACAAGCCCCACACATACCGGTACCATCCACCATAATTGTATTGAGAGAAGCTATGGTCGGTATCTCGTAACGTTTGGTCAGGAGAGAAACGAACTTCATCATCACAGCCGGCCCGATCGTAACGCAGAGGTCTACCGTTTCCCGTTTGATAATGCTTTCCACTCCATCCGTTACGAGGCCTTTCGTCCCATAAGACCCATCGTCTGTCATGATGATCACTTCATCGCTATTGGCTCGCATTTGTTCTTCAAGGATAACCAGATCTTTAGTTCTGGCAGCCAATACGACAATTACACGGTTGCCTGCTTTGTGGAAAGCCTCCACGATCGGGAGCAAAGGAGCCACACCCACACCGCCTCCGGCACAAACCACTGTGCCGACCTTTTCGATATGCGTACTCTGTCCCAGCGGGCCTACCACATCCGTGATATAATCGCCGACTTCGAGTTCGGCCAATTTCTTGGAAGATTTGCCCACGGCCTGAACCACTAAGGTAATGGTACCGCGCTTTATGTCAGCCTGTGCAATAGTCAGGGGGATGCGTTCGCCTTTTTCTCCAACGCGGATGATTACAAAATGTCCTGCCCTTCGCGATTTGGCTATACGAGGAGCCTCTACTTCCAGCTTGATCACATTAGCCGAGAAGTATTCTTTGGATACGATTTTATTCATAGTAACAGTCACATTTGCCCGCTGCTAACCGAAGCGTTCGGTCGCAAAGGTAAGAATAATCCGGGGGGAGTAGACAGGACAAAGAAAAGGACACCTCCGTTGGAGAGCTGAGGGAGCGTGGCAGTCACATGGGAATACCATCGGAGGAAACGGATAAATATGGTAGTTTTGTCTGTAAATAAGTAAGCATAAACACCATAATGCGCATTGATATAATCACCGTGCTGCCCGAAATGATCGAAAATACACTCAACTGCTCGATCATCGGGAGGGCACAAGAAAGAGGACTGCTGGAACTGAAGCTGCACCAGCTTCGCGACTATTCCACCGATAAATGGAAACGTGTGGACGACTATCCATTCGGTGGAGAGCCTGGCATGGTGATGCAAATAGAACCGATCGACCGGATTATCACCGAACTGAAAACCCAGAGAGAATACGATGAGGTGATATTCACGTCTCCCGACGGTGAGCGTTTTGACCAACCGATGGCCAATGAACTGAGTCTCCTATCCAATTTGATTGTTCTTTGTGGACATTATAAGGGGATAGACTATCGTATCAGGGAACATTTGATCACTCGTGAGATTTCGATCGGCGACTACGTACTCACCGGTGGAGAGTTGGCCGCCGCCGTGATGACCGATGCGATCGCCCGTCTCATCCCCGGAGTTCTCAACGATGCCGGCAGCGCACTGTCCGACACCTTTCAGGACAATCTGCTGGCCCCTCCGGTCTATACCCGACCGGCCGAGTATAAAGGTTGGCGAGTGCCGGATATTCTGCTCAGCGGACATGAAGCCAATATCGCCAAATGGCGCCTTGAACAAGCTGTCGAGCGTACTAAGCGGTTGCGCCCCGATTTGATAAAAGACTGATCCCGCTCACCCCTGATTCTGCGATACGCTTATGAAGATGATAGAATGGCTCACAAGCAAACTGCCCGATCGGGCACATGTTCGCTCCATCATATTCGGCATGAACACCCCCACGGGACGCCTCTTCGATATTCTCCTGCTATGCCTCATCCTTCTGAGCGTCATTGTCGTCTCAGCAGAAAGTACCGTAGGCCTGTCCCATAGCACGAGGAATTTTTTGCATTGGTGCGAGTGGGTTATCACCATTGTATTCACCATCGAATACATCCTGCGTATCTACTGCCTTCATAAACCGTGGCGGTACATCCTTTCCTTTTACGGCATCATAGACCTCATCTCCATACTTCCCTCCTATATAGCCCTTATCTATAGCGGAGCACAGGTGCTGATGGTCTTCCGCATCCTTCGACTGCTGAGGATCTTCCGTATCCTGAGCCTGAACAACCTCGTCTCGGCAGGCGATATGCTCGTGCGATCGATACGCGCCAGCATGGCCAAGATTATGGTCTTCATGCTTTTTCTTCTCCTGCTCGTCACCATTCTCGGCTCGGTCATGTACCTGATCGAAGGACGGGGCAATCCCAATTTTTCCAGTATCCCCAAGTCCATCTATTGGGCTATCGTCACGCTGACCACTGTAGGCTATGGCGATATTACCCCCGTCACGGCCGTCGGGCAGTTGGTATCCACGATAGTCATGCTGCTGGGTTACTCCATCATTGCCGTACCGACGGGAATCATTTCGGCCGAGATGACCAAATCCAATCGCACCGACTCCATGGTGGCTTTCGATACACCCATCCGCTGTCCGCGCTGCAACAAACGCATCCGCAGACACAAGGCCCGCTACTGCGACCAATGTGGCTACTCGCTTTTTACACACGGTCATACGGTAGTCCCCAACACCTATAAGCCGGAAGGGGATACCGGCAGTAACGAATAGACGCCCCCTCCGATACCCCCTCTTTTCTTGCCACTTACAAGCAAAAGCCTCGCATTCAGCTGACAGGCTTACGGATCGGACTCCTTCCCGTACCCACCGTACTTATACCTGTACCGGTAATCGATACCGAGCAAACTGCCTGCAAAGGTGCTCACTTCTCCGTAAGCAATCAGCACGCTCGAATCGATTTCCCCCACAGGAGGGACAAAGAAGCCGATGAACAGCAGTAACAACCCGACCAAACACAAGAGAACGGCCAAGGTGAGGTGCACCCTTATCCTCCATTTCATAGCCGACTGTATTCTGCATGTGCATCGAAACAAGGACAAGCCTTCATCCATTCGTCGGGAGTAATGCTCCCGTCGTAATTGCGATCGTAGCTCAAGTCGCGATGGCCGACTATACTCGCCTGTGGGTACAGGTTTCTCAGTTCCATCAGCAAACGCCTCAGGGCGGTTTTCTGCTGCGGAGTTCGCGTATCGGCCGGCTTAGCCGCCGCATCCAGACCTCCCTCGTAGCAGACACCTATACTACAGTGATTGTACCCTTTGGCGTGTGCTCCCGGCTCTGTCGTCGGACGCAATGCCTCCGTATCTCCATTGCGACGGATGTAGAAGTGATAACCGGCCGAGCGAAACCCTCGTGCCCGGTGGTCGCGATCGAGCTGAAGCGACGTATAGGTCATATTGGATCTTGTGGCCGAACAGTGGATGACTATATATTTGATGGTATTCATTGTTTTGGATGTTGATAGATGAAAAAATTAAACCCATTATAAAAAGACAAAGGCCGGAGACAAAAGCAAATTTCCTTGTCTCCGGCCTTCCGATTAGATTCCCGTCCCTGCTCGAATACAGGAGGAATACGGATCAGAATTAGAGACCGCCGCCTCCGCTACCTTGCTCACCGCCGCCCTCGGGAGAATCAGGAACAGAGGGAGTACCACCTTGCTGTTCTCCGGGACGAAGCATATTGATCCCTTTCAGACGAATTTGCCGACAGGCGCGGCGAATATCTCCACCGGGCAGAAAGAGCACCCGTGCTCGGCGGATATTTTCCACGGTAAATTCCTCTCCTTCTTTGGCGGCTTTGGAGCTGAGACTGATCCGGAAGCGACCCAATTCTCCCAACGAGATAGCCCGTCCTTGCTTGAGTCCGGTGATGACAAGGCCCGTTACCGTATTGATGATAGAGCGGACATCTCCCTCACTCACAGCGGAGATTTTGCTTGTCAGATCGCAGATCTCGGACAAATCCATATCTCCTGTTTTCAGGGTTTGGGCGTATCGAATCTTCGCCGGCTGTCCGTTGATCATCACTTTTCGTTCTTTTACTTTGAATGAAACTGCCATAATAATTTTTGTTGTTTAATAGATTGATGAAATAATACTGTCGGCACTTCGGTTTGTCGTTATCGGATGGCCATCCTTGCTTTCGTTCCTTTTTGCTGACGATGCAAAGGTAGAACGGCCGCTTTGTACCCGGGAATCGAACTGCATCCTGCGGCTGCCTGTGGTATCCTATGGCCGTCTTTGGCCTTCTTTTCGCTCGATTTCGCTTGTCGTGAGGAGCCGGATTGTTCCTTTTTATAGATGTACGATCGTAAAAACTTGGAAATAACGCACTCGATCTAAGCCCATACTAAAGAAGAAAGAGCCTCATAGGATCGGCAGTACGATCCCATGAGGCCCCAAACCGGATATCGGCAACGGCTAAAAGCGGTAACCTATGCCCACGAAGAAGTCACGATTATAAGCGTATTCGTTATTTCCCTTTTCTCTTAGAGCGGTCTTCGAAGAGGATTGCCTATTGTCGTTCAGTCGGGGAATATCAGAACCTCCACCTGACACAATATCCACAAATCCATGTTCATAGCCTATCTGTATATAATAACGCTTATAGTGGAATGCGGCTATTATGTTTGCCCCGATGTCCCAGCGGATATTTGTTGGGCCACCAAGCGTTGGGCCAAAAAACTCTGTGCTGTAGTTGTTCGGCTTCCATCCTTCCAACTTCTGCCGATATGTACCATATATACCATATGCGAGGAAAGGACCCGCTTCGATCGAAACCGCCATGTCATTCATCAGGTCGAACCGTATGCCGGCATTGATCGGCAGTTGCAGATAGTGCAAGCGAGTGGAAACCATCGTAATATAGGTAGATTGAAACTCCATTTTAGGTATATCCCATTCGGTTTTGGAGCCCTTCATCGTATAGTTCAGACCCGGAGCCAAGTAGAATCCTCTTGATCCGATCATGAATTCGGCAGCGGCACCGACCCGCAGGCCGACATTCATTTTGGTGTCCCACACATATCCGTCTCTTTTCATGCTCTGATTGCTGCCTACGAAGTTGGCATCTACGCGAAGTGCCGGTCGGCTTTGTCCGATGGCCATAGTGACCGAAGCAAGTAGCACAAGGGCTACAGTAAAAATCCTTTTCATTTCTATTCGTTTGTTTGGTTGTCGTTTTAGAAGGTCGATACTCCCCTAAAATTTTCCATATATGTACTGTTCAGGGAAGCCGAATCAGATACTTGCACAAAGATACGAAAGGCGAGTTTGTAGCATTTGGTTTGTCTTTGTAGGTAATCTGCACCAGAAATTCCGACCGGATATAATCCAATTATTACCCACAAAGTAAAGATCGGACAGCATTCGGGCTTTACATTTTCTGTAAGCAGTACTTCGGAGAGTAGTTCTCGATCGGTCGGGACAGGTTCTGCCGATTGCTCCGAGCCAACGACCTGATGCTCCGCAAGCGGCGGACAACCAATACCTGACACGAGGCCTACCGATATGAAGACCTGCTCAATACAGAGCCTGAACCTGTACTCGGAAGTCCGGGAAAGTACACATCACGACTCCCTCCCTCTGCGAGGGTTTAGGCTCCAAAAATTGCCGGCTTTACAGCCATGAAAATGTGGCGTGCAATTTTTTACGTTTTGGTTCGGGAGGTAAAAAATTTACGCGCCAAAACGAAAAAATTCTCGCGCGTGTTTTCCCGAAAACACGAACCGCAATCGGCCCGATTCCGGCGCGATTTTTTCATTTAGTCATTTGAGGTAGGAGGATGTTTTGCGCCCATCGGTGACTGTCTTTGGACAAGGGGGCGGCGGTCAAGTGTGTGCAAAAAATTACCTTTGGACAAAGAAACCAAACAGAGCCTCTTGGCTCGCACTCGAAGATGATCATTCAGGATATTATAGAGGCTATCGAGGCGGTCTGCCCGAGGGCTTATCAAGAGAGCTATGACAATAGTGGCGTGCAGGTGGGCGACACCAAGCGGGAGGCAACGGGTGCCCTCCTCTGTGTGGATGTTACCGAAGCGGTATTGGAGGAGGCCATTCGGCTGGGATGCAATCTCGTCATTGCCCACCATCCGATTCTTTTCAAACCGCTCAAGCGATTGACCGGCAGCTCCTACGTGGAGCGATGCGTGGAGCTGGCCGTACGGCACGGTCTGGTGCTATATGCGGCTCATACCAATGCGGACAACGCTCCGCAGGGACTGAATGCGCTGCTGGCCGAACGCTTCGGCTTGCTGAATACGCGACCGCTGGAGCCGCTGCAAGGCAAGCTCTTAGAACTGGTCACCTTCGTCCCCACGGAGTATGCCGATGCCGTGAGGCAGGCTTTGTGGCAGGCCGGTGCAGGCCGTTTGGGGCATTACGATTGCTGTTCGTTCAGCCATGCCGGCACAGGGACTTTCAGAGCTGCCGAGGGTGCCAATCCCTTTGTGGGAGCGATAAGCGAATTGCACCATGAGGCGGAGGAGCGGATCAGCCTCGTACTGCCGGCATACAGGCAGGGTACTGTGCTGCAGGCTTTGCACGCGGCTCATCCGTACGAGCTGCCGGCTGTCAGCCTGATCCCGCTGGCCAACGATCATCCCTCGGCCGGAGGCGGAATAGTGGGGGATCTGCCTTCGCCCATAAGCGAGCGGGAGATGCTGCTGCACATCAAGGAGGTATTCGGTCTGAAGGTACTGTCCCATTCGGCTTGGAGGGAACGGCCGTTGAGGCGGATGGCTATATGCGGCGGTAGCGGTGCTTTCATGTGGCGGCGTGCAGCACAGGAGGGTGCAGACCTCTTCCTGACAGGGGAGGCGAAGTACAACGACTTCTTCGATGCAGGGGAGCATCTGCTGCTGGTTACGATCGGTCATTACGAGAGCGAAGAGGTGGCTAATGAGCTATTTATGCGCATAATATCGCAGAAATTCCCTACCTTTGCCACCCACAAATCATCGGTTGCAACCAATCCGGTAAACTATTTGTAGTTAGTTAATTGAGCATCATGGCTAAAGAAAAGATCATCGTTGAGAACGAACAGAGCGTAGAGGAAAAATTGGCAGCACTGAGCAAGCTGCAAAATACCCTCTCTGAAATAGATAAGATCAAGACTCTCCGTGGCGAATTGCCGCTGGAAGTACAGGATCTGGAAGACGAAATCGCCGGAATGCAGACTCGTTTGGAGAACTTCACAGCCGGATCCAAGCAGCTCAATCAGGCTGTAACCACCGAAAAGGAAAAGATCAGTACAGCCAAGACGCTGCTGGAGAAATATAAAAAACAGCTCGACGAGGTGCGCAACAATCGTGAGTTCGACAATCTCTCCAAAGAGATCGAATTTCAGGAGCTGGAGATCCAACTGTCTGAAAAGAAGATCAAGGAATACAACGTCGAAATCCAACAGCGCAAGACCGATATAGCTACTCTGAAAGAGGTGCTGGAAGAGCATAGCGAGGTGTTGGCCGAAAAACGCGGCGAACTGGATACCATCATTGCCGAGACTAAGCAAGAGGAAGAGAAACTGCGCGAAAAGGCGAAGAAGCTCGAAGCCAAGATCGAACCGCGCCTGCTGACGGCTTTCAAGCGCATCAGAAAGGCTGCGCACAACGGCTTGGCCGTGGTGCCCGTAGAGCGTGATGCTTGCGGCGGTTGCTTCAACAAGATTCCTCCTCAGAAGCAGCTGGACGTCAAGCTTCGGAAAAAAATCATCGTCTGCGAATACTGCGGACGAATCATGGTCGATCCCGAAATGGGAGCATAAAGCTCCCCAAGAGTAAGAGGCCGGTGTAGGCGGTTTTCGCTTCCGGCCGATGCTTCGGGTTCACAGGTGCGTAAGTTTTCCGAGATAAGGTTCGGCTCTCTTCGGAGATGCCGGCAGGACTGATGAGAGAGGACGAGAGTTCTCTCTTTGTTTTATGGCAGCATTCGGCTTATTCGGATAAAGAGCCTCTTCATTTCCAAGAAATTTTTTCCATCGGCAGGATGGCCGGGCCGATATTTTCCCCCTGATATATTCACAACAAGATGAAGATTTCCCTGACAAACCGTGTCCGAACGACGATCAGAGAGCGGAAGCTCTTCCGAGAAGGAGACCGCCTCGTACTGGTCGCTCTCAGCGGAGGTGCCGACTCGGTGGCTCTGCTCTGCGTATTGCGCGAATTGGGGTATGAGACGGTGGCGGCACACTGCAATTTTCACCTCCGAGGGGTAGAGAGCGATGAGGATGCAGCTTTCGTGGAGGGCCTGTGCCGTGATCTGGATGTTCCGCTCCATCGGATCGACTTCGACACGGTTCGTTATGCTCGCGAGCGGTCGATTTCGATCGAGATGGCTGCTCGAGAACTGCGTTACGAATGGTTCGGACAGTTGCGGAAAGAACTGGCTGTCGAATACGTGGCGGTGGCGCACCATGCCGACGATAATGCCGAAACCATGGTGCTGAATCTCTGTCGAGGAACGGGAATCAGCGGCCTGTGCGGGATGCCCTATAAGCGGAACGATGGTATCGTGCGCCCCCTGCTGGATGCCACACGGGATGAGATAGAGGCTTATCTGCTCGACCAAAAAATCACCTATCGTACGGACTCTTCCAATGAGGATACGCGCTTCCGGCGCAATCTGGTCAGACACCGGATCATGCCGCTATTAAAGGAGTTGAATCCGTCGCTTCAGGAGGCGTTGCTACGCACTCGGGAGAATCTGGAGGGCGTTGCAGCTTTTTACTCGAAGACAACGGAGGATTTTCACAATACATTGAGAGCAACCTCTTCGATAAGCATTCGGGAGGTCAAAGAAACACCTGCTCCGTTTACGCTGCTGTACGATCTGCTGCATCCGTACGGGTTCAACAGGGATCAGATACGGGAGGTGGTCACGTCTTTGGACAATCCTCCCGGAGCTTCTTTTTTCTCTTCTTCGCATCGTCTCTTACGTGAGAGGGATCGGCTTACGGTACTTCCCTTATCGCCAAAGATGGAGGTGCCGGAACTGTTCGGCCTTAAAATCGGAGATTCTTTCCTCGATCTGCCGGATGGAAAGCAACTGAGTTGGCAGCGCGGTACTCCTGCCGATTTGGACTTGGAGGGTCTGCGGCTTCCGAATACCAAGCTATTGTTGCCTTTGGCATTTGTAGAATCTTTACAGGAGGAGCTTGGGGTTCGCCGTCCGCAACGAGGGGATCATATTCATCCTTACGGGATGAAAGGCTGCAAGACGGTGAGCCGTTTCTTTATTGATCGTCACGTGCCACGAAGCCGGAGGGAAGAGGCTTGGCTCCTTTGCCAAGGAACAGAAGTGGTATGGATCATGGGCTATGCGGCTGATCGGCGATTCGCCATCGATGAGCTGTCGGATACGGAAGAATATCTGCTCTTCTCTTTCGAGCTATAGAGCTTGCTCGATGGCTTTTTCTCTTGCCCGGGAGCCTTTCTCCTTCGCATCCATCAGGATAAAATAAGCACGGTAAAGGCGGAGTAGGGTATAGGAATACTGTCCATTGAGACGTTCATACAAGGATTTGAGTTCGAATATGCGAGAGGGATTGGTGAAATAGGGGTGTAATTCGGAAACGATACCTGCATCTATATAGGCATCGGGAGCCAATCGTCCTTTCTCTATCAAAAGGGCAAGGTGCCCTTCGATGGTACTCGGACTGAGTTTCCGCTCGGTAGCGACCTCTTCTATGCTCATACCTGCCAGTAGCAATTCGAGCGTTGTCTCGTGGGTAGTCTTTTTCTTTTCCTTGGCTTTTTTCTCTTTACTCTTTCGATTGCCGGCGGCTGTTGGCAGGGCTTCGTTCTTGGGTGAAACGCTGCGTACCCATTCGGCCATCAGCTCTTCCGTCCGAAGTTCCTGTCTGCTGAGACTTTGGCCGGCAGAGAGAGCACCGAAAACGGCTCGCAAGCGAAGCAGGCGGTACACGGCGGTATGAAGATTGTCCTGTAGCTCGAGCAGTTCTTTCGCAAACTGTTTGGCTTTTTTCAGCATTCCGACTTCTTGGATCGTGGAGGAAAGTTCGCCTGCTATGGCAGAAAGTTGTGGCAGGAAATAGTCCACGGCTTTGTCGATTCGCTCTTTGACGGCACCGAATCCGAGCGGAGACTGCCCCCAAAGGCCGGCAAGTTGCCGGCGAAAACGTCCGGCTACTTCCGCCATCGCATCTATCTTGGCCGATTGTTCGGCTGCTCTATCGCTGTAATGGCTTTTGCTGCTCAGCTCGCTCTCCTCTCGATAGCTGAGACTGTGTTTGTGCCATATATTCATCAAGCTCTGCCAGTCGAAAGCCTCGTCGGATTGCTGCTTCCAATAGATAAGACTGTTTTCCTGCAAAGAAGTCCGGAGTTTTTTTTCGTCGGGCTTCGTCTGTGCATATTCGACCAGTTCTTGGGGAGTTTCCAACCCACGCAGATCGGGAGGGGAGAGCAGTATCATTCCTTCAGGGCCCGTCATACGTGACAGGGCTACGTAGGCCTGACCGGGAACGAAGACACCTTCCAGATCTATGGCGGCGTGTTCGAAAGTCAGTCCTTGGCTCTTGTGCACGGTGATAGCCCAAGCGGCTCGAAGCGGAAAAAGGCGGAAGCTGCCGATTACTTCCTGTTCGGGGGCATTGGTCTCGGGGTTCACGGAGTAGCGGACGTTGGTCCACTCGTGTGGCTCTACCTCTATAAGCTCTCCGCCGTCAGTCCGAACGACCACCGAGGAAGGAGAAAGGGAGTGGACTACGGCTATTTTCCCGTTGTAGTAGCGTCTAAGTTGGCGAGTATCATTGCGAACGAACATCACTCTGGCACCTTCTTTCAACGTCATCGTCGGCTCCAAAGGATACAGATGTTCCGGAAAATCGCCCTTGATGATCGCTTGGTAGGAATGGGGCAGTGCAGGTAAGGCTTCCAAAGCGCGTCGATTGATCTGATCGGCTTTGTGGTTATGCGTTGTCAGCGTGATATAGCCTTCGTGACAGGTGCTGTCGAAAGTCGGATTCACATGATCCTTCAGGTAGGTCAAGTCGTCTGCCGGCAGACGATTGTGGCGCAGGTTGTTCAGCAAGGACGTAAAGCGTACATCTGTCTGCCGGTATATGGTTTCCAGTTCGAGGAATACCGGCGGATGCTGACGAATCACCATGGAATGAAAAAAGAAAACGCCTTGATAGATTGCTGACATTAGCTCCCATTCATGCGGTTTGACTACCGGCGGAAGCTGCATAAGATCACCGATAAACAGGACTTGTACTCCACCGAAAGATCGGGGATTGCTCCGCACGCGACGAAGAACAAAATCGATCAGATCCAGCGTGTCGGCACGGAGCATGCTGACTTCGTCGATGATGAGCAACTCCATGTTTCGAAGCAATTTGCGCTTCGAAGCATGCATACGTGTCTGTTTCCAAAAAGAAGTTGGCGTAAGGAAGTTTACGCCCGTTGCACTTTCGAGAGATACCTCGTACGGAATGAATGTTCCCGGTGGAAGCTGTAAAAGCGAATGCAGCGTCACCCCACCGGCATTCAACGCTGCTATTCCGGTGGGAGCGGCTACTATGCAGTTTTTGAATGTGTGTTGGACTATATGGCGCAGCAGGGTCGTTTTGCCTGTGCCCGCGTTACCGGTAAGGAAAAGGTTACAATTCGTGCGGTTGATAAAGTCCAGCACATATTCTTTTGTGTTCATGGAGAATTGTTTCAGGCAGACAACAATTATATCGGTTTGTCAGCCGCTGACATAAAATGTTCCTTACCCGAAAAGACAGAATAGGGGAAATTATCGACGCCTGCGGAAACGGCGAACGATGCTACGCTTAACAAAGCCAAGCAAGGCACTGATCAGCAAAGGACGGCCGAAGTCGGTAAGCTGCTCGATCAGATGGAGAGTCGGCCGGCCTGTCGGAGTCATTAGCTTGGATGAAGAGATCTGCTTCTTGCCGATGAGGAAGCGAAGTATCTTATTGCCAAGGCTGCCAGGATAGATCAGATGGGTCTCAACTTCTTCGAAAATCATGTCGCCATAATTGTTGCGTACATGATCCAAACAGCGAAAGATGTCCTTCTGGTATCGTTCTGCTTCCTTATCGCATGCGTCTCGACGACGCTTCAGTTCGTAATATGCTCGCATATCTATTTCTATTATCGGTTTGCGCGACAATCATTTTGAGATCTACTTATTTGTCGACTCTTCATCCTCTTCTTTTTTTCTTTGATGGCGGGCTACAATTTCCAGTACCTCTCCGGCCAGCCGTCCGAGGATATATCTTCTGATCAGATGCCGACAAAGGTATCCGATCAGAAAGAACAACAAGTAAATCCCTACTACAACGAAAAAGCCTCCCGTAGCTCCTATTCCGAGCCACCGCCCAAAGCCGAATCCTAAAGCTATGCTCAAGAATATCAGTATCAGGAATGACATAAGAACAGACATAGCCAGCAGAGCCAATTTGGCGATCAATCGAGCTCCTTCTTCGGCTATCGTATATGCTATGCTTTCGGTCCGAAGTGCCAAATAGCTATATATATCTTCTATTAGTCGTTTGAGCATTGTCTGTCTATCTTAGTTAAACTTAAAAGGAATAGGGATGAAAAACGAGGGGGAAGCAGCCGGAAAGAAATAATACCTCGACCCGGTAGCAAAGTTATGATGACCGCACGTAGCTTGCTTTATGCCACAAAATACTATTTCCCTCCGGAATATCCGACTTGCGCAAAGAGCAACACGCTACCGCCACAATCCAAGATCCAAAGAGAAAAGGCGTGTAGATGGTATGCCTGGCACACGATCTACACGCCCCCGGAGTTATTCGCTTCTGAGATCGTCGAGTACTTCGTCGTACTTGTCACCGATCTCTTCCACCATATCTTCGGTGATTCCCTTCATTTTCCTACGGTACTTCTGGTAGCGATTCTTGGCTTCATAATAGCCTTCCACCACGCTATCCTTTACTTTGTCGGCTGTACTGTTGATGTCTTCAACGAAGCGAGTACGCTTTTCACGATCAGCGAAATAAGCAGCGGCAGCCCCAATAGCAAGGCCCACTAACAGACCGAGAGAAAACTTTCCTTGTGAGCTCATAAAAAATCCTCCTTACTTTATTAAATGCTTTGAATCAATTTTGTCAGAAAACCAATTACACCCGAATGATGAATCGTTTCGTTAATTGTTCATCCGTAAAGATAAAAGTTTTTTCCGAATGAAACAATCTCACGTTTTCCCGACTCTGCAGTTTCTTCCGAATTGTAAATGCCACTTCATATTCATTGCTCCATTATTTTTACTTTTGTTTCTAAAATAGAATACGAATGGACAGAGCACAGTTGCGAGGTATGGGGGTTGCCCTGATTACCCCTTTCGACGAAAAGGGAGAGGTAGACCACGAATCGCTTCGACTTTTAGCGGATTATCAGGTAGCGGGAGGTGCCGACTACATCGTAGTACTTGGCACAACGGGTGAATCGCCCACCATCGAGGAAGCCGAGCGCTCTGCGATATTGCAAACAGTCAGAGAGGCGGTGGCAGGACGGTGTCCGATCATCGTTGGAGCCGGAGGCAACTACACCGAACGCCTCGTCAATCGGATTCAAGCCATGGACAAGACCGGTGTAGATGCCATCTTATCCGTTGCTCCTTACTACAACAAACCCACACAAGAAGGCATTTATAGACATTATAGGATTTTGGCCGAATCTACTGATACGCCCATCATCCTCTACAATGTCCCCGGGCGAACGGGTGTGAATATTAAGTCCGAAACCACTCTCAGATTGGCTACAGACTGTCCGAATATCATCGGCATCAAAGAAGCTTCGGGCAATGTGGATCAAGTGCGTGCAATAGTGCTGGAAAAACCCGATCCTTTCATTGTCCTATCAGGCGACGATCATCTCTCCCTTTCCTTTATAAAGGAAGGAGCCGAGGGAGTTATTTCCGTGATCGGAAATGCCTATCCGGAGCTTTTCAGTCGTTTGATACATCTGTGTTTGGAAAACCGATTTGAAGAAGCCGAAACCATCCAACAACGACTGGAAGGAATGTACTACCTGATGTTTGTCGATGGTAATCCGGCCGGAATCAAGGAATTGCTCTATCAAAAGGGTCTCATCCGTCACAATATACTAAGGCTGCCGCTTGTATCTGCATCGGACTCTACGTCTACTTTGATTGCCAGAGTTCGCAATCAGATCGAACAGCGGTAAAAAATTTTCAGCTTTCGTCCGTACTGCCATGCCCATCATTCCCTCTAAAGTCCTGTTTGTAACCGGAATAGACACGAATATCGGGAAAACCTATGCCACGGCTTTTCTTTTCGACAAGCTCTCCGAGTCAGGGCAAAAGGTCATCACCCAAAAGCTCGTACAGACGGGATGTGTAGGTGCTTCGGAGGATATAGAAGCACACCGTCGTCTGACCGGATACCCTACAATGGAAGAAGATGGTTTGGGACTTACTTGCCCCTATATTTTCAGTTATCCGGCTTCTCCTCACTTTGCAGCCGAGATAGATGGTAAAAGGGTGGACTGCAAGATAATAGACCAAGCTACTGAAACTCTCCTCTTTCGTGGCTACGATCGCGTCCTTCTGGAAGGAGCCGGCGGACTGATGGTGCCCATCACCAAGGACTATCTTACAGCTGATTTTATAGCTGACAGAGATTATCCTATTGCACTCGTGACGAGTGGCCGACTGGGGAGTATCAACCATACGCTACTCAATTTGGAATTGTGCCGACACAGAGGTATTCCGGTCGAATCCATTGTCTACAATCTTTATCCTGCCGAAGACGACCGTATTATTGCTAACACCCTTGATTATCTCCGTTTCTATCTGCATAAATATCATCCCGATACGCAACTTATGGTGATGCCGGAACGGAATTGATTCGGACACACTACAACATATTAGGATCTTATCCCAAAACGAAAAAGCCTCCGACTCACCTTGTTAGGCAGAGTCGGAGGCTTTTTCGTTTCCGTTAGCTAAGGCTTACTTCAGCGTACCTTGCTGTGCTTGTTCGATCATCTTGGCATTCGGCAAGATATAAACCTCCACACGGCGGTTGGCCGAACGTCCGGCAACTGTGCTATTGTCTGCAACCGGTTCATGGCTTCCACGCCCTTCGGCTGCCATGCGCGACATACTCACACCCTGAGAATTCAGGAAAGAATATACGCTGGCTGCACGTCTCTCAGACAGAGGATCGTTGATCTTGTCGGAGCCGGTATTGTCCGTATGGCCTACGATACGAATATCCGTGTCGGGGTTTTTGTTCATGTTTGCAGCAAACTTCGTCAGCGCAGTGCGTGAGTTGGGACTCAGAGTGCTGGAGTTCGTCGCAAAGAGGATACCGCTATCGAAAGTAACCAGAATAGCCTCTCCGTCATTTACTGTCTGAATCGTAGCATCGGGTACTGCGGCCTCCAGTTCTTTTTTCTGCTTGTCCATCTTCTTTCCGATGAGAGCACCGGCTGCTCCACCGACTGCAGTACCGACGATGGCACCGACAGCCGTATTTCCGGCTACGTTACCTACTCCGGCACCAATGGCACCTCCTACTCCGGCGCCGATAAGGCCGCCTTTTGCCATATTGTTCAGTCCGCAGCCGGCGAACACGAGAGCCACAGCCAAAGCTGAGGCTACTACACTTGATTTCTTCATTGTCTCTTCTTTTTTATTCGTTTACACACGATGCTTTGTTCACACAAAGCTATCCCGTGAAGGGATCAATTATCTTTATTGGCAAAGTACTTCATAAACTGCATACGCTCGTACATCGTTGCCGACTTCACGCTCGCTGCATTGAGCTTGCCTCGGAATTCACTAACCGAATAATAGCCCTTTACTTGCATCCAGCTCTCAATGGTGGCGATCATTTCGGCCACGAATTGAGGTCCCTTTTTGTAAAGAACCGTACATATCTGAGTCACATGTGCACCGGCCAGCAGGCACTTGAGTGCGGCCTCACCATCATGAATACCTGTGGAAGAAGCGATGGATATGCCCGGCACCAATGCGCTCACGATACCGGCATGGCGAATCGTATCTGATATTTCTCCTGCAGAGGTAAATACGTCTCCGGCCACCATCTGTACTTTGTCGATGTCGATGTCGGGCTGGTATGAGCGATTGAAAAGCACCACACCCTTGGCTCCAGCCGCACGCAGCTTATCGACGAGAGACGGAATATTGGCAAAAGACTTGGAAAGCTTCACCACTACAGGGATTCTGATGGCTTTGATCAGAGAGCTGATAATATCTACATACATCTGTTCGGCCTTGTTGGCATCGAAGAAGAGATCGGTATTGAGTCGCATCACGTTGATTTCGAGAGCGTCGGCTCCGGCTTCTTCGAACTGCTTGGCAAAGTCTACCCACGAATCGGAGCGGAAGCAGTTGATGCTGGCTATTACGGGGATAGCCACCTCGCGCTTCACTTCGCGGAGGAAGTCGAGGTGTTTGGAGATCTCGTTGCTCTGTACATAGGCATTGATATAGTCTGCCGCCTCAGGGTAATCCATCGGGGACATCATTTGGGACATTTCTGCCTCGATCTGCTCTTCGAACAGTGATTTCAGTACGATGGCAGCAACACCCGCTGCTTCGAGATCTTTGATGGTTTTGAGGTTGCGGGTCAGTCCCGAACTTGCTGCAACAATAGGATTTTTCAGGCGCAAGCCGGCGAACTCAGTGGACAAATCGATCATATCTGTTTATTATGAATTACGAAAAAGACCCTGCAAGCCTTCCCCGATCACTCTCGGCCATCTCTGTTTAAGACAGACGAAAAATACCCTCGACAACAGGGCTTCCCAGTGCCTCCGGCACATATATGCGAGATGCGGGCTACACAGAAGGTCTATTCTATTGATACTTACACTTTTGTTAGGATGAATACTTGCACAAAGATATAATTTATTTCACCTCAGGCATTAATCGTCCTATTCCTTCGCCGGGCAATCGCATTTGAACCAGTAATGTACATCTAAACCTCATGATTGCTACGTTCAATTATCAAAGCGACCAAGAATCCATATATCAGAGGTTCGAATTCTAGAGAAAAAATAGTGCAGATTGTTCTCGATGGCCCAATGGTATCGTATGAGCTTACAGACTTCTTTGGCATTTGACAGATATTTCCCATATCCTTTCACAAAAAGGCGAATCCCGATCCAAAAGTTAAAGGGCCGTGTCGAAAAAAAACTATTTCAACACAGCCCTCTCTGCTATTGATTTGTGACCCCGGTGAGGCTCGAACTCACGACCCAATGATTAAGAGTCATTTGCTCTACCAACTGAGCTACGGAGTCAATACCCATCAAAAGGTAAGCCCTTCTGATTTTGACGCTGCAAAGGTATGCTTTTTTTGTTATGCGCCAAATGAATCCGAAAAAAATTACTCTTTACGCGTTCCTGCATCAACAGTCACGATCTCATCAGTCTGATGCGAGGGCAATGTGTGGGGATGTCGTGCTTGTCTGTTGGCGGAGGCTGTGGAACGGAGGTGTTAGTACGTCACCATTGTCGGACGGGGCACAACCTGCGGTTTTGGAAATACGAACCAAAAACGCTCCGATTGTGGCGCGTGTTTTCCCGAAAAGCGGCGCGAGATTTTTTTCGTTGTGGCGTGAGAATTTTTTACTTCCCGAACCAAAACCGAAAAGTTTACGCGCCACGTTTTTGGGAAGGACAAAAGAGAAAATTCTCGCGCGTAAACTGAGCAGGCAGGGGATGATGCTCCCTACGCTTTCTTTTAGTGGGAGGAATGTCTGTCGGCTGTCTCTACTTGTGGAGTTTCTTCCGGTCGAATAGACGAGGGTTGTCCTCTTCGATTATCGATACAATCATTGTATGGATTTTGCGTTTAACAGAAAGAGGTTCTGCGGATCCGATCCCAAAGGAAAAAGAACGAGGAGATCCTTCTCCGATGATGTAGCTGTGGAGCTTGCCCGAAGCTGAGAGGGATTCGGACAGAATGAGGAATATCCCCCTACCGCAGTAGACCATTATTCTCTATCTTTGGGCGCATAGCATACCTGTTTCTTATGCAAAAGAATACGAACAAGAAACCTCACGACAACGAAAAGCGAAAACTATAGGGTATGAGCTGGAGCGGTAATCAAACATTCTTCGAGCGAAGCCGCATCATGATGCGCGTTACCTTTATTTTCGCCGCCATGGTCATTGCTCTCCTTACGTTGTTTGCTTCGGACAGACTGATCGATAAGATGGCCGGCGAGGAAAGGCAGAAAATCGAGCTATGGGCACAGGCTACCAAGATCGTGGCCTCCGACGATGAAGCCGTTCTGGCCAAAGACCTTGTTTTGCAGATTATCCAATCCAACAATAGCATCCCCGTCATCCTGTGCGATCCCAAAGACTCTATTATTTCGTACAACAACATCGACATTCCGGCCGGCAAACCTGTACTACCCTACCTCCAAAAGAAACTTCGTTATTTCAAGGAAGGGTATCCTCCTATCCGAATAGAAATAGAGGCCCGTCGGCCACAATTCCTCTATTATTCCGACAGCCAAACCCTGCGGCGACTGTTGGTATTGCCTTATATAGCTCTGAGCGTGATATTTGTCTTCCTCGGTATTTCCATCATGGCCTTGCTGGCTGAGCGCAGATCCGAACAGAATCGTGTATGGAACGGACTCTCCAAAGAGACTGCCCATCAGCTCGGCACGCCCATATCCAGCCTGATGGCATGGGTGGAACTCCTCAAGGCATCGGAAGAGGATCCATCTATCACCAATGAGATGGAAAAGGATATAGACCGACTGCGTATGATAGCCGAACGATTCCAAAAGGTAGGCTCGGAACCCAAGACGGAAGTGCAGGATGTCCGTCCGGCTTTGGGCGGCACAGCGGACTACATGCGCTACCGCGTATCGCGACAAGTGGACATAGAATTGAGGATGCCGAATGAGGTCATCGGCATAGCACTTTCGGCACCGCTGTTCAGTTGGGTGATCGAAAATATGATCAAAAATGCCGTCGATGCCATGAGCGGTAAAGGAAAGATCACGATCGAACTTAAGGAGAAAGGCTCGTACGCAGTAATAGATATTACCGACACGGGCAAAGGGATCCCCAAGGGGAAAATGCGCGATATATTCCGTCCCGGCTATTCCACGAAGACCAGAGGTTGGGGCTTGGGCTTGTCTCTGGCAAAACGAATCATAGAGAAATATCACAAAGGGAAAATAAGCGTAAAGCAATCGGAGCCGGGTATTGGCACTACTTTCCGTATTCTGCTGCCGAAGCAGGCCGATCTGCCATAAGTATACGAATGAAATATGGAGCCGAACCGATCCTTTTTCCGCCCCGTACTCCGGGGCTTTGATTTTAGAGTATATTATCGCACGGATTCCGGCAGAGAGATCGGTGAAATTCCCACCGTCGAGGAACTCCTGCATAACGACAAGCTCAGAGAATCCAATCAAGAAATGATCGCTCTGAACGAATAGCAGTTGCTCTTAATATCCGCATCTCGCAGTATGCGTCAGTTCACCGAGGAAGATAATCCGCCTCCCTTTGCACTCGCAAGTCTGCATCTGTTGTGCATAAATGATTTACAGCATTATTACTACATTTACGGAGCTTAAATGTAGCCGGCCGGTGTCTTTCCCAATAGAAATGCACGGTGCAGCGTTATAAATAAATACAGGTTGAAGTTCGGGCGTGCCCATCGTTTCGACTTCTTGCTATTCACAATTGAAAAAGTAAAAAAAATGACATATAATGAATTACAACTGGAATTTGGAGCCGTTTACCGCAGAGGAACGTTCCCTCGGGACAATATTCTGTCGGGAGCTAAGGCTCGCGCCCGTAGTGGGGTGCCTATTGGCACGCAGGGGAATAGCTTCCGTAGAGGAAGCTAAGCGTTTCTTTCGCCCAAGATTGGAGGATCTCCACGATCCTTTCCTGATGAAGGATATGGACAAGGCTGTTGCTCGCCTGAACAGGGCGGTGGGGCGAAAGGAAAAAATCATGATTTACGGTGACTATGATGTAGACGGTACCACGGCAGTGGCACTCGTCTATAAGTATTTGCGCGCCACGGGCTGCTCCGAAACCCAATTGGATTACTACATTCCGGATCGGTACGATGAGGGTTATGGTATCTCTTATCGAGGAATTGATTTGGCTCACTCTCTCGGAACGAAACTGATAATCGTACTCGACTGTGGTATCAAAGCCGTCGAAAAGGTGGCATACGCCAAGTCACTTGACATTGATTTTATTATCTGCGACCATCACAATCCGGATGAAACGCTGCCTGATGCCGTTGCGGTGCTGGATGCCAAAAGAGCTGACAATACGTATCCTTACGAACATCTCTCCGGCTGTGGAGTCGGGTTCAAGTTTATGCAAGCCTATGCCCGGAGCAACAATTTGCCCGAATCCAAGCTCCTTCCTTTGCTCGACCTCGTGGCTGTCAGTATAGCTTCGGATATTGTCCCTATCATGGGAGAGAACCGCATACTCGCCTATTACGGACTGCGCCAACTTAATAAACGCCCTTGTCTCGGCTTGCAGGCTATAATAGATGTATGCGGTCTGAAGAAGCGAAGGATAGATATGAACGACATCGTCTTCAAGATCGGGCCTCGGATCAATGCTTCCGGTCGTATGATGAATGGGGGTAAGGCTGTGGAACTACTACTCTCTCAGGATGCTGTGGAAGCTCAAAGCCGAACGGCCAATATAGACGAATACAACGACCAACGCCGTGAGCTCGACAAGGATGTGACGGAACAGGCCATCGATATTTTGGGCGAGCTATCCGATGTGGACAAGAAGATCCTCGTTATCTACCGGCCGGAATGGCACAAGGGCGTTATCGGCATAGTGGCCAGCAGGATGACCGAACGCTATTCGCGCCCGACGATCGTGATGACTAAGAGCGGTGATTTCATTTCAGGCTCGGCTCGATCCGTAGGAGGGTTCGATGTGTACAAAGCCATCGAACATTGCAAGGACTTGCTGGTCAATTTCGGAGGGCATCCTTTTGCCTCCGGTCTGACGATCAAAGAAGAGAATCTGGAAACCTTCCGAAAGATGATTACGGACTATGCCGAAGAGGCTGTATCGCCGGAACTATTGGTGCCACAAATAGATGTAGATGCCGAAATATCCATCGAAGAGGTCAATTACAAACTTCTCGACAACCTCAAGCGGATGGGGCCATTCGGTCCGGAAAACTCCAAGCCGGTCTTTATATCCCGACAACTGTATGATGCCGGTGGTAGCAGGGCTGTAGGAAAAGCTTCCGAACACCTGAAGATAGATGTAAGAGTGGGATCGGGCGAACGCCATCCGGTGAGTGGGATTGCGTTTAATCAGGCCGGTCATTGCGATGAGATCAAAAACGGCTCATTTCGTCTTTGCTACACGATAGAAGAGAACGAATTCAACGGCAACAAATCATTGCAACTATTGGTGCGCGATATTAAGCCCGAAGAAGAATCTGCTATTAACGGAAAAACAAGATGAAAAAAACGCTCACGATGAATCTGGGAGGCAAGGTCTTCCACATCGACGAGGATGCCTATAACCTGCTGGAGGAGTATCTGCACAATTTAGCCTCACATTTCGATCGGGAGAACCATACGGATTGTAAGACGATCGAGGAATTCGAAGCCTACTTGTCCGACATGATGGTGGTGCGTTTGCATAGCGAACACGCCGTAATAAGTATCGGCCTGATTCGAGAAGTCATAGAAAAGATCAATACAGGAGAGCACTTTTCTTCCAATGAAGACAGTACGACTGCCGGATATTCTGCAGGGGCCGGTTACAGTCAGAAGGAGAGAGAAACTTCAGGCTATCGATACATGTCCGGGGAGGCTCCGAAGCGGAAGTTTTATCGCGACATGGATCATGCCGTTTTGTGTGGCGTGTGTAGCGGTATTGCTGCATATACGAGATGGAATGTGAATGCCATCCGTGTGATAGTCGTGTTGATGACGATTTTGGCTTCTCCACTCTTTTGGATGATCATTATCGGTTATTTGGCCGTTTGGATGATAGCTCCACCGGCTATAACTGCTTCTCAGAAATTGGAGATGTATGGCGAGCCGATCACGGTGGAGAATATCGGTAAGCGAGTTGCTGCCGATGTCGATACCGGCCTTCACCGCAGGAATGCTTCTGTACTGAACACGCTGGGGTGTGTACTCAAAGGACTGTTCGTCCTCGTAGGAATAGGTCTTATCCTTGCTGTCGTTTTCGGTCTTTTCGGCCTTATATTAGAGCTGTTTGCAGACGGTTACGTGGCACATGCTCCTTTGACTTCGGACTGGATTTCTATTCCTTCTTGGATGATACTCTGTGCCACGATCTCCGTATTTATTATAGTAGCCGTCCCGGTTATGGCCATCGTTTTCAGACATCAAGGACAGGGGAGAAACGGGATTATTCCTGCAGGTCTCAAATGGCTGGGCTTGACCATTTGGCTTGCTGCCGCTGTCCTATTGGCCGTAGTCTTCATATTGATAACCCGTGAACTGGGTTTGAATTTCTTCCTCCATCGCCATTCAGTATGATGTCAGAAATGCCTAAAAAACATTTAGGTTCCTTTTAGGACAATCCATAATAAAGGTTTTTGCGTTTTTGTTCATATCTTCGTTTTAGAATCTTGCCTTTTGAAAAAGAATAACATCAGCTATTAATAGTATGAGCGATAATTGTCATTTGACAGAGAAATCATTTCGAAGTGTTGTCCTCCCGAAGGATTCCGTCCTGACTTTATTTTTCCGAATTTGTCTCCGAAACTGGTATTGGATACTCCTTTCTATTGTCCTTTTCGCCGGATGGGGTGTGGTGAAGTATAAGAGGGCCGGCATGGCTCCCACCACCTATTTTACGACCGTAATGGCACGATTCCCCGAAGGCGTTCAGAGAGCAAGCTCCGGTGGGTTGAATCCAAACTACAATGTATATGATAATTATACGCCTCGTTGGGAAGGTATTTCTGTATTAGATCAGAATTCTATTTTCAATGGTCTTTGTGCTACAAGTCTCGTAGAAAAAGTGGGAGAGAAAATACAGTACGATGTGAATTATTATCTCCCGGGCAAAGTGACCAATCATGATTTTTACGATCATACACCCATTCATTTGATCTTTTCGCCGGAAAGTGCACTTAGTTCTTTCACTGTAAAGATGAAGGTGGAAAAAGAGCATGCTACGATTCTCTCTTTGAAAGGAAAGCATGATGGAGAGAAAGTAAGCATAAAGGATATTCGGCTTCCTTATGGTATTTCTGTGGCTACTCCGATCGGGAAACTTAGGGTGGAGAAAACGCCACGATTCGACTATGAAACTTCGAAAAAAGAATTTTTTTCTAAGCCTATCATAATAGTTACTAAAGAATCAAAGGACAAGGCGCGAGTGCTTTACGATTCGGGGCTTAGAACCGAGGAGTTCAAGGGCCGGATAGAAATGAGGATAACGATAAAGAGATCTTTAGGCTTTGCCAGAGACTTTCTAGACGGAATTATAGAAGAATTCGATATCCAGTCTCGCGAGAAATATCGTCAAGAGGTCGAAGAAAAAATCGCTTTAGCGGAAAAAAGTCTAAGCGATCTTCAAAAGTCGGAGGGTCCTGTATCCGATTCTACTCTTGTCTCTTTGGGAATCACAGAAAAGGAGAGGAATGCTGACAGTGAAGCTCTACGGAAGAAGCTGGTGTCTATGATTAATGAATACAAAGTGGACCTTTTGACTGCTGATGCATCTTCGAGCCTGATTGTGTTGGACAAGACGAAGTCTGTTCCAGTGTCGAAGAAAGACTTATTGATCTTGATTATCAATTTGGTTATGGGGTTGTTTTTTCCCATGATTATCTTCTTTGTCTATATCGTTCTTCGTAATCTCATATTGGCACCTTCGGAACTTGGAGAAAAAGCACTCAAGCGTATATTAGCTCTATTGAATGGAAATAAGAAGAGAGCAGCCACGATGCAACGGGACATCGACTTGCTTCGTCTCAATCTGACTGAATACTTACCGGATTCGGCTTCCTCTTGTATTATTCTGACAGGCATGAGCGGTAACGAACAGACTGAGAGGATCGCGATGGAATTGGTAAGTTCATTCGAGAAAAAGGGAAAGAATTTCCAAATTCTCCACCTTGAAGAATCGGACGCAGCACTCAAAGAGATGACTGCTTTGCGTGAAAAGGGTATATCTGTTTTCGCTATTGCTCCGAGTGTAGTACGTAGTGCTTTGGCTGTTGAAGTGAGCTTTGTGGCGGATGTTTCCTTGTTGTTGGCTGAAAGTATGCACTCGAAGAGAAATGATAGAGACGAAGTTGAAGCATTTATCTGCCAAAGCCGCTGTCCCGCTTTTGTGCTATGGTTGGATAGGTATTAAGGGGGCGTTCATCTCTCTAACACAAAATTATTATGGGTATTATCCGGAGCATATTAGACACCGATCTATATAAATTCACCACCGGCTATGCCTATGCCAAGCTATTCCCCAGAGCCTATGGTGAATTTCGCTTCATAGACCGTAATCGGCAGGGCTTTACGGAAGAATTTGCGGAGCTGGTGCGAGGTGAAATACGAACGATGGCTGCTCTGTCTTTGACTCGTGATGAAAAAGAATTTCTCCAACGAGAGCTTCCTTATCTTCCACCGATATACATCGATTTTCTCGATGGCTTCCGTTTCGATCCGGAAGAAGTTACAGTATCGATAGACGCACAAGGCCACTTGGATATACGAGCGCAAGGCCTTCTCTACCGAGTGACACTTTGGGAGACGCCTATCCTTGCCGTCATCAGCGAGCTGTACTATCGTTTTATTGGAGCCGAGCCGGATTGGAAACAAGTAGAAGAGGTAACTCGATCTAAAGGGGAGTTGATGCGAGAGCATCGAGCTACGTTCTCGATATTCGGTATGCGGCGGCGTTTCTCCCTTGAAGTAGAAGACCGTGTGACGGATATTCTCAAGCAGTATGCAGGTGAGAGTCTCTTTGGTACGAGCAACGTACACCTTGCCCATAAGCATGGGCTACGTGTTTCCGGCACACATCCACACGAATGGATACAATTCCATGGAGCTATTTACGGCTATAAGATGGCCAATTATGTAGCCATGGAGGATTGGATCAATGTCTATGACGGTGATCTTGGCACTGTACTGACCGATACGTACACGACTGATGTCTTCATGCGCAACTTCAGTAAGAAGCATGCCATGCTCTTTACCAGCCTGAGACATGACAGCGGAGATCCCGAGATATTCATAGAAAAAGCAGTGCGACGATACGAAGAGCTGCGAGTGGATCCCAAAATCAAGTACATTATATTCTCTGACAGCCTCACTCCTCAGCGAGCTATAGAGATTCAAAAGTTGTGCGCCGGCAGGATTAAGGCCAGCTTTGGAATCGGTACCAATCTGACCAATGATGTGGGTGGGGGCGTAGAGCCGTTGAATATCGTAATGAAGCTCTGGAAGTGCAAGATGACGGCGAAAGACGACTGGCACTACTGTGTAAAGCTGAGCGACGTCGATGGTAAGCATACGGGAGAGCCGGAAGAAATCCTTTTGGCGATGAATACACTGGGTATCAAACCGAAATAATGCTGACGGGACTATTCTTCGGATCTTTCAATCCGATGCATATCGGTCATTTGGCACTGGCCAATTATCTGACAGAATACGCTCCGATCAGACAGTTGTGGTTCGTACCAAGCCCGTTGAACCCTCTAAAAAATACCCAAGAGCTGCTCCCGTACGATCTGCGTTGCGAGCTGATAGAGCAAGCCATTCGTAAGGATATCCGTTTTCAAGTTCTGCGCATTGAAGAGCTGCTCCCTTCTCCTCACTACACGATACGGACGCTTCGTGCTCTCTCCATGCTGTATCCTCATCATCGGTTCGCCCTCCTGATCGGGGCGGACAACTGGCAGAGCTTCGATCGATGGAAGGATCATCATCGGCTGATGGCCAAATACGAGCTAATCATATACCCTCGGTTCGGCTATGAAGTAGACGATACGACGCTTCCGACCGGATGTCGATACATACATGATGCCCCGCGAATAGAAATCTCCTCTACCCAAATCAGGACAAGCATATTGGAAGGAAAAGATCTACGCTATTGGCTACCTCTCCCTGAGTCTCAGGACGTCATAGCATCTGCCCTGCAAAGTTGTCTGTCACCAAAACGCTGAAAAAAGACAAGCTATGGAAGAAGAAAGAATGGTCACGCTCGTCTGCCTGCAAAGCAATGCTTTGGCAGAAGAACTCCAACGAATGCTTGCCGAGACAGGCATCACGGCCTATTTGCGTAATGAATACACCAACCGTATCATAGGCCCTATGTGCGATGTCGGCGGTGTGAGAATTGAATTGGCCGAAAGCGACCTCGAGGCTGCTCGTATTGTTTTGGCGGAGTCCGGATTGCCATTGGCAGAACCGGAGCAGACCCCAGTAGGGCATATCAGCCGATGGGCAGACAACTTGCCTCTCCTGCGCAATCGTCCTTTGGAACAACGGTTATGGATCATTACGGGACTGCTCCTGGTCTTTCTCGGACTGCTTTCCATCATACTCTATCTCTTAAGCTAAAGCAATATGCCCAGGCGTAAACCGCTTAGTAACAGTCAGATCATTTGTATCGCACTCCTTTGGATACTGCTCGTAGTCTATGCCATTGGGGCAGGAAAACCGAGTGGACAATTATTTTTCGGCATCATCGCCTCCGGTATCATCGTATTTGTCACTATCTACAAAGACATTCGTCGCAGAGGAAAGTAGAACGACTCGCCACTTTTCTCTCTGATATCACTCTCATTACAATCCCATGTATCATTGTTCTCGTAAGTCTCTCACCTTTTTTCTTGCCTTGCTATTTTGTGTTATGGCTCTTTTTAGCTGTGGCACCAAGCGAAAACTGCCTTCACAAGTCCACGCCGATTATCCCAAGCGGGAGTTCCGTGCAGCTTGGATCCAAACCGTCTATCAGGGAGAATACGCTCGTCTCTCTCCTACTGAAGCACGCCGTCTGCTGATCGGGAGGTTGGATAAACTCAAAGAAGCCGGCTGTAATGCGATCATTTTCCAGATCAGGCCCGAGAGCGATGCCTGGTACGAATCCGCTATAGAGCCGTGGAGCCGTTTCCTGACAGGCCGACAGGGACAAGCCCCTACGCCTTTTTGGGATCCACTGGCTTTTATGGTCAGCGAATGTCACAAGCGAGGGATGGAACTGCATGCGTGGATCAATCCATACAGGGCCTCGACTTCGGGAACAGCAGGGCTTGCTCCCAACCATCCCTACCACCGTTATCCGCAATGGTTTGTCACCTACAACAACCAGCTCTATTATGATCCCGGCGTGCCGGATTGTAGGGCCTATATCTGCCGTATCGTGCGAGATATTACGATGCGATATGACATCGATGCCATTCACATGGATGATTACTTCTATCCATATCCGGTAGCCGGTGCGGCTTTTCCCGATGACGACAGTTTTCGACGATACGGACAGGGATATACCTTTCAAACGAAGGGGGATTGGCGACGTGAGAATGTAAACAAGCTGGTGTATGAGATCAAACAGACCATACTGCAGTTAAAACCGTGGGTGCGTTTCGGAATCAGTCCCTTCGGCATATATCGGAACAAACGCACCTCCCCCTCCGGTAGCGAGACGGCCGGACTTCAGAACTATGATGACCTCTATGCCGATGTGCTACTGTGGCAAAAAAGAGGATGGATCGACTATGTTATCCCCCAAATCTATTGGGAGATCGGACACAAAGCCGCAGACTATGCCACGTTAGCTGAGTGGTGGGGGCGTAATTCTGTAGGAACTGCGCATCTCTACTTCGGGCAAGATGTCAAACGAACGATGACCGCCCGACAACTGGCTTCCAAGATGCGGATGCAGCGATCCGTAGCAGTGGGGCATGCCCTTTGGCCGGCAGGCGAGGTAGTGAACAATACCGAAGGAGTGGCAGACAGCTTGCGTAGCCGTTACCACCGCTATCCCGCACTTATACCTGCTTATACGGCTATGCACCGACAGGCTCCTCCGAAAGTGAAAGGACTGCATGCCGCTTGGTTGCCATCAGGTTTTCACCTGATTTGGCTTGCTGAAAAGGATGAATCCGACCCTGTCAAAGCTTCCTACTTCGTGGTCTATGCCTTCCGTCATGGCATGAAGAAAACGATCCAACAAGCTGAAAACATTTGGGTGATTACTCCCGAAAACAGCATTCGCCTTCCCGACTCCCATGCTTCAGCCGATTATACTTATTGGGTGACGGCCGTAGATCGCTTCCACAACGAGAGCAAACCGGCCAAGCTGAAAGTCAAAGCCCGATACAAACGCCCCTGAGCGCATGCCTCGTCGCAAGACAAAAAAGAGAGAAGAGGGCCTGTCCGCAATCGACCTTGCCAATGAGGAGATGGGCTATGTGCTCAGCCTGATCGAACGCACAGACCAAAGCCTCTTCCTGACCGGCAAGGCCGGAACGGGTAAGTCCACACTGCTTCGGCATATCTGTGCCACGACGCATAAGAAATTTGTCGTGCTTGCGCCTACCGGCCTTGCGGCACTGAATGTCGGAGGGCAGACGCTCCACTCGTTTTTCAAACTGCCTCTTCGCCCGATTCCGCCGAACGATCCCGATTTGAGTACTCGTGACAGACGGGTGTTCGATGTGTTTCGCTACACGAACGAACACAAGAAACTGATCCGAAGTCTCGATCTGATTATCATAGACGAGGTGTCCATGGTTCGAGCGGATGTCATCGACGCCATCGATAAGCTCCTCGGTATATACAGAGGCCGGCAAGAGAGGCCTTTCGGCGATGTGCAGATGTTGTTCGTGGGAGATCTTTATCAGCTTGAACCTGTGGTAACGGCAGATGATGCCGACATACTGAAACGATTTTATCCCAACCCCTTCTTTTTCTCTTCCGAGGCACTGCGAGCAACCCCTCCCGTCACAGTGGAGCTGACCAAGGTGTATCGACAGACAGAGCAAGCATTCGTGCAGATACTCGATCGAATCCGATCAGGCAGGCTTACCGAACAGGATCTTCAGGACATCAATAAATGTGTCAATCGTCATTACGAGCCGCCGAAGGACGAACCGGTCATCACACTTGCCACCAAACGCCGGCACGTGAGTTACATCAATGAGCGGCAATTGGAACAGCTGCAGGGCGACCCCATCACCCTGTACGGCACTATCGAAGGCGATTTCCCCTCCTCATCCTTGCCGACAGAGGAGGAGCTTACACTGAAACAGGATGCTCAGGTGATATTCGTCTCCAACGACAAAGATCGTCGATGGGTCAATGGAACACTCGGCATAGTAGCCGGTTTCGATCAGGAGAGTGAAACGATAGATGTATGTCTCAGCACCGGAGAAGTTGTAACGGTGGAACCATGCATCTGGGACAATAAACGCTTCTCCTATAATGAGCAAGCCAATAAAGTGGAGGAGGAAGTACTGGGAAGATTCGTTCAGTATCCGCTCAAATTGGCTTGGGCGATCACGGTACACAAGAGCCAGGGACTGACGTTCGATCGTGTGATCATCGATTTCTCGGAAGGCACCTTTGCCGGCGGTCAGGCCTATGTAGCTCTCAGCCGGTGTCGTTCGCTCGAAGGTATGGTGCTGCGTGCACCGCTTGCCGGTCGGGATGTGATCGTCCGTCGTGAGATTATCGATTTTTATTCGCGAGCCAATGATTTGGAGATCATCAATGGCTCGCTTCTGCGTGCCGAAGCAGAACGCGAGTATGCACAGGCCCTCCGACTGTGGAATGCTCGCCATTATACGGAAGCCATCGGTGCCTTTTCGCAGGCATTAGCGAGGAAGAACGAATTGGACGACCCGCTCTTTCGTCGCCTGCTGGTGAGTAAGCTGTTCGAAATGGAGTACGCACGCCGTCGCGAGGAAGAGCTGCGTCGCGAGTTGGCCGAGCAACGCGAGGTTATGCGTCGGCTGGCCAAAGAATATGTGCTGATGGGCAATGACTGTATCACAGAGGCTCATGATGCTCATGCCGCTATTCGCTGCTACGACAAGGCCCTTACGCTCTACCCCGACTATGTGGAAGCCTTAGTCAGGAAAGGCAAGACATTAGCCGGGCTGAATGAGATAACCGCTTCCCTCTCCACCTTGAACCAAGCCATAGCCATTGCTCCGATGGACTTTACTGCCAGATTCACATTGGGACAAGTCTTGGAGAAATTCGCTTACTACGAAGAAGCCCTCGATGCGTACCGACAAGCTGATGGACTCAACCCCCAAAGTCGCTCATTGCTCAAACGGCTCATTGCCCTCTGCGAGGAGCTGGACGAAGAAGACGAAGCCAATCTCTACCGAATCCGCCTACGCAAACACCGAGATCAGACCGGACATAAATAAAACGGCTTTCTTGGAGATTTCGGATGAAAGATGACTGGAGGGCGGAAACTGATAAATACAAAGGCTGCTTTCCCGCCCTCCAATCCAACATATACAATTACAAATCGACTGCTGAGAGTTCGGCAAATGCCTGTTGATAGTCGCGTTCGGCTTCCATCGCCCGACTGACGGTATCGTAGTAGAGTCCCATTTCGACGATATAGTCCAGCAAGGAGATCTCTCCTGCATCCAATGCTTTCTTGAGCAGGTCGGCATTGTCGGAGGTCGTCAGCAGTCTGCGATAATTTTCCGCCGTGGTCTTTAGCCCGGCGGCACGTTCGTACAGGAGCTGAAGCTCGCTGTATAGCTGCTGCCGACTGTCCGTCTCACGCATTTCTGCGGCTCTGACCGAAGCTTTCGCTTGTTTGACGCGGTTTTTGTTTTCCCACAGAGGCACGGATATTCCGAAAGATACTCCCTGAAACCTTTCGCTCCCGACTTTCTCGCTTACATAGCCGGCCGAGAAAACCGGCAATCCTGCCGCTCGGCTCAATGCTACCTGCTGCTTGCTTGCGGCCACCTCTTCTCGGGCATATGCCAACTGCGGATTCTTTTCCGCTACCTGATCGAACCATACAGAGAAAGACTGCGGTAGCACGATCTCCGTATAGCGGCTTTCGTCGAATACGATCTCTTTGCCTCCGTTCAACCGCTTGAGCCGGACGAGCAGAGCCTTTCGGTCCACCTGCACGCGGGATATTTCACCTTCGACGGAGGCGAGGTTCAGCTTGATCTTGTTGTATTCCAACTGGTTGGTATCGCCGGCTTTGAGGCGCGCTTCGTACCCTTCGGCAATGGTGCGGGCATGTCGGAGCCGACGCTCCAATTCGAGCAAAAGGGCTTTGTTGTATATCAATTCGATACAGCAAGTCTTGGCCTCCAGCAGGATGTTCATGCGATCCGTTTTGTATCGCCAGTCCAAAAGTTTGTCTTGCATCTTGGCTGCACGACTCTTCATACCCGTGATAGTAGGAATATCGACACTCTGCGTAATGCTGAAGTCCGTCCGATTGCCGATTTCCGCAGGGTTTCCCCATAGGTAGCCGACCTCCACTTCCGGATTGGACAGGAATATTCCGGTGCGGCTGTTCAGTTTTTCTGCATCTGTGCTCTCTCGAAGAGCTTTCAACGTGGTATTGTTCTCTTCGATGGCACGCAGTACATCATTCATGCCGTTTTGTGCCCAAACGGGAGCAGTCACCAAAAAGGCCAATATGCTTATGAAGATTACTTTCATTCTTTTTCCGTCTTTCTTATTCGATTGTTAGTTGTCGATTTCGAAACGTCCTTTCTCGATAGCTTTTGTCGGTCAGCAGATACATAATCGGAACGATAAAAGCGTTGAGAATGGTGGAGGAAAACAATCCCCCGAGTATGACCTTCGCCATCGGACTCTGGATCTCGTTGCCCGGAAGTTCGCCCCCCAGTGCCAGCGGTATAAGAGCGAGCCCGGATGTAAGGGCTGTCATCAGGATCGGATTCAGACGATCCAGCGAACCTCGCAGGACACTTTCGTATGGAGAAAGGCCTGCTTGCTGCAAATCGTTGTAACGCGAAATGAGCAGCATACCGTTGCGCGTGGCTATTCCGAACAGGGAGATAAAGCCGATGATGGCCGGAATACTGATAATCCCACCTGTGAAGAAGATGGCAAAGACACCTCCGATAAGAGCCAAAGGCAGGTTGAGCAGGCTGACAGCCGATTGAGAGAGACTTCGGAACTGATTGAAAAGCAGCAGGAAGATCACCAAAATGGAAAAAACGGAGGTGACGAGAAGGGTACGCGACGCTGCCTGTTCGCTTTCGAACTGTCCTCCATACTCGATATGATAGCCCTCGGGAAGCGTAATATCGGCATCGATCCTTTCCTGAATATCATTGACAACGCTGCGCAGGTCTCGACCGGCCACATTGGCTGAAACGACTATTTTTCGGGAAACGTTCTCGCGGTTGATCGTATTCGGCCCCGAAGCCGACACTATATCGGCCACATAAGCGAAGGGTATCTTCCGTCCGCCGGCGTCTATGATGAGATCTCGGATGCGGTCTGCGCTCTCGCGGCTTTCATCGTTCACCTTCAAAGAAAGATCGAACGAACGATTGCCTTCGTACACCTGCGAAACCACTTCTCCTGCAAGCATCACATTGACTATTTCGGCAAAACTCGCCGGTGTGAGTCCGTATTTGGCCAGCATCTCACGCTTCGGTACGATCTTGAGTTGCGGTCGCTCCACCTGCTGCTCCACATTCAGATCCGCCACTCCCTTCACATCGTGAACGGAAGCCTTGATCTGATTCCCGATTGCAAACAGCCGGTTCAGATCCGGACCGAATAGTTTGATGGCGATATTGGCGCGCGTACCCGAGAGCATGGCATCGATGCGGTGCGAAATGGGCTGGCCTATTTCGATATTCACACCCGGCAGCACTTTCAGCTTCTCGCGAATGTCGGCAAGGACTTCGTCTTTGGAGCGATCCTTGAGGACGAAGGGCACCTCTATTTCCGACACATTGACTCCCAGTGCGTGCTCGTCCAGTTCGGCGCGTCCCGTCTTACGCCCCACGGTCTGTACTTCGGGGACTGAAAGCAGGATTTCTTCCGCCATACGCCCCATTCTGTCGCTTTCCTCCAGCGATATGCCCGGTAGAGTGCTTACGTTGATGGTGAACGACCCTTCGTTGAATGGAGGCAGAAAACTGCGTCCGAGGGTGAAGAAGACGATAAGTGCAGCCACCAGTACACCACCGGTCATAAGCAATACTTTTTTCGTGTTGCCAAGAGACCACTGCAGGGCCTGTCCGTACCAGCCTTTCAGTTTCTTGGCCACGATGGGTTCCTTTTCCGGCGAATCATCTTTCTTTCTCTTAGCCAGCAAATAGCTACAGAGTACGGGGGTAAGCGTAAGGGCTACGATGGTAGATGCCAGAAGGGCAATGATAAAGGCGATCCCAAGCGGAACCAGCATACGTCCTTCCATGCCGGAGAGGAAAAACAGCGGTACGAAGCTGGCGATAATGATAAAGGTGGAGTTGAGGATCGGCATACGCACCTCCTTGGAGGCTTCGAATATGACGTCGAGCACCGTGTCCTGTTCTTCGCGAGGCTTCATACGGTTTTCGCGCAGGCGTTTGTATACATTCTCCACGTCCACGATGGCATCGTCCACCAGCGAACCGATGGCGATAGCCATACCTCCGAGACTCATCGTATTGATGGTCAGCCCCATCAGTTTGAGTGCCAAAAAGGATGCAACCAGCGAAAGGGGAATGGTGACCAGCGAAATGATCGTGGCACGAGCATTCATCAGGAAAATGAATAATACGATGACGACGAATATGCCTCCTTCGTACAGAGCTTTTCGTACGTTGCTGATAGAATTTTCGATGAAACGCTCTTGACGGAATATGTCTGTACTCACTTTCACATCGGAGGGGAGAGCCTTTTGCAGATCGGCCAGAGAGCGATCCAACCTTTCGGTCAGCTCCAGTGTACTCGTCGCCGGCTGTTTGGTGATGGTCACGAGTACGGCAGATTGTCCTCGCTCGGAAGCAAGACCCAACTTCGGTGCCTTATTGCCCACCCTTACCTCTGCCACGCTTTCGAGCATGATGGGAATATCATCGATACTTTTTACCAGTGTCTTACCCAATGCGGCAGCATCGTTCGTGGAGAGGAGTCCGCAAATGATATATTCGTTGCCGTATTCATACAGCACGCCACCCGATGCATTGCGGTTCATTTGGTCGACGGCGGCACGTACTTCGGCCAGCGTGATACCGTAGTGCTTCATCCTTTCGGGATTGAGCAGTATCTGATATTCCTTGATGTCGCCTCCGAGCACCGTCACTTGTGCCACGCCTCCGATCGAGAGCAAGCGCGGACGGATCGTCCAGTCGGCCAAAGTACGGAGGTCTTGGAGAGAGGTGCTGTCGGCCGTAAGTCCGATAATCATGACTTCGCCGAGGATGGAGGATTGGGGTCCGAGCGTAGGTTTGCCCACATTGTCCGGCAGATCGGCACCGACGACGGCCAGCTTTTCCGACACGATCTGACGAGCACGATAAATATCCGTCCCCCAGTCGAATTCCACCCAAACGATAGAGAAGCCGGTAGTGGAAGACGAGCGCACGCGACGCACGTCGGTAGCTCCATTGACGGCCGTCTCGACGGGGAAGGTTACGAGGCGTTCCACCTCCTCGGGTGCCATACCGGTAGCCTCCGTCATCACCACGACGGTAGGAGCGTTCAAGTCAGGGAATACGTCCACCTCCATATTGGAGGCCGTATAGGTGCCGACCAGCATCAGCAGTGTGGATGCTACCAATATGGTCAGCCGGTTGTTCAGAGAGAACCGAATGATCTTGTTCAGCATGATCGAATATCCTCTCTCTTTAGTGAGTATGACCTTCAGGCATTACGGACGAAATAGCGGCCAGTTTCACCTGATATACTCCATGAGTCACAACATTGTCTCCGGATTTCAGTCCGGACAGGATTCGCACACGACGTCCGTTGCTCTGCCCGAGGGTGACCTCTTGTTTCTGATACTCCTCTTCGGCCAACCGCAGATAGACGAAGTGCAATCCCTGCTCTTCGGTAATGGCCGATACGGGAACGGAGAGAACTTCTTCCTGAGTATTGGAGAGCAGATACACAGTGACGAAAGAGCCGGGTACGACATCGCCCACATTGTCGAATTCGAATGTAACGGGGATGTAGGATGACTGTGTGGATGCACGCCCGAACGAGAGCAGCCTTCCGTTCAGATCGGACAGCTCGTAGAGCTTGTTGTCGTATGAAGTCTGGAAGTTGGCACCGGAGACATTGCGGACATTCTTGAAATGGCTCTCCGATACCTCCGCCCGTAGCTGCAACCGGCGGTTTTGTGACACGGTGGCTATGGGTTGGCCTACGGATACGTATTCGCCCTGGTTGACCATGCGGTTTTTGATATATCCGCTCATAGGAGACGCCACGCTGACCCCTCCCGCACCGGTGCCGGATGCTTGGGCTTCGTATATGGTCTTGGCTGTCTGATAGTCCCTGCAAGTCTGTTCGTATTCCTTGTTTGAAATGATCTGATCTTTTACCAGCTTTTCAGCCCGCCGGTGTTCCTTTTGAGCCGATTCGTAAGCGATCTTTGCCTTGGTTACGGGATCTCCATCCGGCAGATTTTTGGCAGAGATGCGTACGATGCACTCTCCTGCTCGTACGGAGGCTCCTTCTGTAAAGGCCGAACCGGCAAACGAAACGATGCCGTTGGCCGTAGCTGCTATGGTGGCTTCATCGCCTTGGGCGGAGAGGATCTGTCCGCTTGTTTTGATCACATAGTTGAAAGAGGCAGGTGCCACTTTCTCTATCTGCAATCCTACTGCTTCAGCCTGCCGGCATGAGAAGTGAATCTCATTGGCCGATGCGGATTTTTTCTCTGCTTTATCTCCATCATGGTCGTAATCTTCCTGATGTTCGTGTTTTAGCTCCGCTCCCGACTGAGGGGCTGCATTGCTTGAGTTGCATGCCGTGAGGATTGCGGCGGCAACGATATATAGCAGTGACAAGTATGGTTTCATCTTTATGTTTGTTTTTCCTGTTGCTGTAAAATTTTTGATTCGATAAGGAGCACACAATCGTCTGTGCCTCAAAGCCCTTCAGGACAGAGGAGAAGATGTTCGCCGAGCGATTGGTTTGTTCTTTTCGAGATAGAAAAACCAAGAGGATGATCTCCTTCACGATCTTGCTCTCCTGTGTACGGAAAAAGGCACGAATATGCTTCCTGAAAATGCGGTCTGAGAAAAAATTTTTTCTCAGACCGGAAAGAAAATTTTTACGCTCGTAAACGAAAAATTTTTGGCCCGTGTTTTCGAATTTTTACGAACCGCAATTCGATGATTTCTGGTTCGTGTTTGTTTGGCGGATCTTCCCCGTTCAGTCCGAAAAGGATGGGTGCTTAGCCTGAGGCGAGAGGTCGCGTGTAGTATGGCACATACACGATCGCTTCAGATGCTGAAAGCACACAGCACGAGATCTGCCCTACGACAGCCTCAAAAGAAAGAAACGGGGACTAATGGGAACGATCCTTCTGTCGCACCGAAGAATGCGCAAGCAGATTCAGGAAAAGATGAAAGGAGGGGCTCGCAAGCCATGGGATGGTCTTGCTTCGGAGGGTGTATAAAAGACGAGATATTCTCCGTATTCGGGATCGGCCGAAAGATCATCGGTCGGGTGTAGCAATAGATCGGCTACGGCAAAGAGAATAGGGAATACATGGATGTGATGGGGATCGTGGCACTCTTCGCAGAGAGAATATCTGTGCTTGAGTCGAAGTTCCGCACCGGACAGGTAGAAGGTTTTGGCTACGCAGGTCGGTTCGCTATGAGTGTGCTCTTTGTCCGCAGGGGCGTTCTCATGACAATGTTTTGCCATGAGACATGCCATACCTTTGTTGTGATGATGATGGGGCATAATACCGATGATCAGCACGACAATGGAGGCCAAGCCTATGAAGAATATGGAGAGTTTTTTTCTCACAAGCGATGCGGTTTTGGAACAAAAATAAGAGTTTCTTCTTATATCAAGTGTTTTTTGACCGATTTCCGTCCTAATCGCGAACTTGTCTGAACGCTGTACCCAGATTGTCGATAATATCCGATGCTATCAGACTCTCCTGACTATAGCGTCCGGCATAGATGTCTCCGGCCAAACCGTGGATATAATTGCCGAGGACACAGGCTGAAGCAGGAAGATAGCCTGACCCCAATAGGCCGGTAATGATTCCCATGAGGACATCGCCGCTTCCTCCCGTCGCCATGCCGGGGTTGCCCGTATTGTTGAATACGACCATGCCACCGGGCATACAGGTTGCACTGAATGCTCCTTTCAGGACTACATAGACATGATGATGACAGGCGAGGAATCGGGCTTGGCGCAGCCGTTCATAGTCCGTATTGCAATGGGTGGTCAGCCGTTCCAGTTCTCGCGAGTGAGGTGTGAGGATGCTGTTGATAGGCAGACGATCGAGCCAACTGCGGTTTTCTGCAATGATGTTCAAGGCATCGGCATCAAGCACCAAGGGGCCGTTAGGAGCGGAAAGTATCTTTTCGACCAAAAGGACTGTGCCTTCTGCCCGTCCTATGCCGGGGCCGATACCTACAGCCTGAAAAACCAGCGGAGAGGAATAGTCGCAGACTATATCCGTCTTTTCATCGGCATGTACCATGGCCTCCGGCACGGCGGTCTGCATGACAGCCTCGCCACAGGCGGGTATATGGGTAGTTAATAGACCGATACCGCTTCGGAGACAAGCCTTTGCAGCCAGACAAGCCGCTCCCATCTTGCCCTGACTTCCCGCTATGAGCAGAGCATGGCCGAACGTTCCTTTGTGCGCAAAACGAGGGCGTTGCCGGATGATGCCGGATATATCGAAATCGGTATTGAGGAAATACTCTGTCTTGATCGTTTGCTTTCCTACGACGCTCAGACCGATATTCAGGACTTTCCACTTGCCTACATAGTCGGCGTTTTCGGAGAAGAGGAAGGATAGTTTGGGATATTCGAACGTAAGGGTGTGTGTGGCTCTGATGATGGCATTCGGATTATTGCCGAAGTTATCCTCTTCGAACAGCCCCGAAGGGATGTCTATTGATACGATCTCTGCTCCGGATTGGTTGAGGAACTCCACGACCTTGGCAAATCCGCCCTGTAGAGGACGATTCAGTCCCACGCCGAAAAGACCGTCCACCACTACGGTCTGGCTGGAAAGTTCCGGCGGAATGAAGTTGTCCACCACCTCGGTCAGCCTGATCCCCGAAGTCTCCAACAGGCGTACCCTGCATTCGTTGCATTCGGGGCTGAGCGATCCGCTGACATTGAAGAGAAAGGCATCCACCGAATAGCCGTTTTCGCCCAGAATACGGGCTGCACACAGGGCATCCGCTCCATTATTGCCAGGGCCGGCGAAGACTACGATCCGGCGCTGCTGGGTGTAGAGACGTTCGAATTCGTACACCCATGTGGCGGCTGCTCGTTCGACTAAATCGATCGAAGAGACAGGCTCGTGCTCTATCGTGTAGCGGTCAAGCTCCTTGATGCGTGCTCCGGTGAATATCCCGATCATGGCTTCACTCCATGGTTCCACGGACAATGCCGCGTTTGGAAGACTTGATAAAGTCTAATATAAGTTCCTTCTCATGACAATCGGCGTACTCCTGCTGGATAATATCGATCGCATCGGAATTATTCAGTCCTCTTTGGTAAAGTGTGCGGTAAATATCATTGATCAGGAAAATCTGCTCGTTGGTGAAATTTCGGCGGCGCAGACCTACGATGTTGATTCCGCAATAAACGAGAGGATCCCGTCCCACCAGTACATACGGAGGGATGTCCTTCGAGAGGCGGGAGCCACCTTGGATCATCACATGCTGAGAGATGCGTACGAACTGGTGTACCAACACTCCGCCGCTGATGATGGCATGGTCGTCTATTTCTACTTCGCCGGCTATCTGTGAAGCATTGCCGACAATGATATGATCGCCCAATACGCAGTCATGGGCTATATGACTATAAGCCATCAGCAGACAATGACTGCCCACTACGGTAGTGCCACGAGAGGCGGTGCCTCTATTGACGGTAGCACATTCGCGTACGATGGTATAATCGCCGAGGATAGCAGTGGTATCTTCACCTTGGAACTTCAGATCCTGCGGTACTCCTCCGATTACTGCATTCGGATGGATTTCGCAACCCTTACCGAGCGTCGATCCACAACGAACCACAGCATGAGGATGCAAAATGGAACCATCACCAATCTTAGCTCCGGCTTCCACGACGGCAAATGGACCTATCTCAACACCTACTCCTATCTCGGCATGCGGATCTACCCATGCCAACGGACTGATTTTTGTCTCTGACATCATTCTTTATTCTGGATTATCTGTGCCATAAATTCAGCTTCACAGGCTAACTGCTCTCCTACGAAAGCTAAGCCGCGCATATTAGCGACTCCTCTGCGTATCTCGGAAATCATTCTGAGCTTGAACACCAAAGTGTCGCCGGGTACCACTTTGCGGCGGAATTTCACTTTGTCGATCATAAGGAAGTATGTGGAGTAGCTCGAAGGCTCGGTCAGGGTATTGAGTACCAAGAGTCCTCCCACCTGTGCCATTGCCTCTACTTGCAAGACTCCCGGCATCACAGGCTCATCAGGGAAGTGACCGGGGAAGAATGGTTCGTTGCCGGAAACGCTCTTTACTCCGACTATATAGTCCGGCCCTACTTCGATGATCTTATCGACCAATAGGAACGGATAGCGGTGGGGTAGAAGCTCTTTGATCCGATTGATGTCCATGATCGGCTCTTTGTTCGGATTGTAGACAGGGGCCTGTGCTTCGTTCTGTTTGATTTCTTTGCGAATCAGACGCGCCATCTTGTTGTTGATGCTATGCCCCGGACAGGTGGCAATAATGCGTCCGCGAATATATTTTCCGATCAAAGCCAGATCGCCCAATACGTCGAGGAGCTTGTGGCGTGCCGGTTCATTGTCGTAGATTAGAGGCTTGTTATTGATGTACCCCAATTCATTGACCTGCTTCCGTTCCACTCCCATCATATCACTAAGGGCATCGAGTCGATCTTGTGACAATGGCTCGTCGTAGATCACCAAAGCATTGTCCAAATCGCCGCCTTTGATCAGATTGGCCTCCAGAAGCATCTGCACCTCCCGTACGAAAACAAAGGTGCGAGCACCTGCAATCTGCTCTTCGAAATCCGACAATGTTTCCAAAGAAGCGAATTGATTGCTAAGCACCTTGCTGGGGAAAGCGATGTGTACATCTACTGTAAATTCGTCATCCGGCAGCAGGATCAACTTCGAATTGCTTTCCGGATCGGACACCTCCATGCGTTTTTTTATTATATAATAATCGCGTGGTGTTTCCTGTTCCACCAAGCCGACGCGCTTGATTTCGCTCACATAGGGTTCCGCGCTACCATCCAAGATGGGAAATTCGGGTGCATCCACCTCGATCAAGCAGTTGTCTACGCCAAGGGCATAGAGAGCTGCCATGGCGTGTTCTATCGTGCTGACGGAAACTTCGCCTTTTTTCAGCACCGTACCGCGACGAGTACTGTGCACATTGTCTGCGATGGCGTCTATAACGGGTTGTCCCTCCAGATCGACACGCTTGATTTTATATCCGGATTCCTCCGGAGCAGGACAGAAAGTAATATGAATATCCAGTCCGGTGTGTAGGCCTTTGCCTTGCAGACAGAACTTATCTTTCAGTGTTTGTTGTTTTTGCATATTTCTTTTAGTTCTGATATTTCTTTTTCCAGCTGTTCGATGCGGTGGCTCATATCCGGGAGTTTGGGAAAGATGACCGATGCTCGCAGCATATCCCGTAGCGGCATCCCGGGCGAACCGAGAAGCGTGGAACCGGATTTGACGTTGCTCAACAAGCCGGTCTGTCCTCCTAAACTGACCCTGTCTCCCACTTTGATGTGCCCGGACAAACCTACCTGCCCTCCGAACTGGCACCATTCGCCCACATGGGACGAACCGGCCATGCCGACTTGGGCAGCAAAAACCGTGTGACTTCCGACAGAACAGTTGTGAGCAATCTGTACAAGGTTGTCCAGCTTTACTCCGCGATGTATGATCGTTGAATCCATAACAGCTCTGTCGATACAAGTGTTGGCACCGATTTCGACATCATCTTCAATGATAACGTTCCCCAGTTGCGGAATCTTGCTGTAGCCTTCGGCATTCGGAGCAAAACCGAATCCATCCGCTCCGATAACGGCTCCCGAATGAATCACGCAACGCGAACCGATGGAGCAGCCATCATAGACCGTCACATGGGGGTAGAGGATCGTCCCCTCTCCAACAGACACACCGCTACCTACATAAACATGCGGATACAAGCTACAGCCTGTACCCAGCGATGCCCCTTCCGACACGTAGGCAAAAGCTCCTACATAGCAATCATCCGGCAGTATCACCGATGGATGAACGAAAGCCGTGGAATCGACTCCCTTCCTTTGGGGCTTCATGCTGTCCACCAATTGCATTAGTTGCGCCAATGCTGCATAGGCATTGGGAACTCGTATCAGGGTCGTCTTCACCGATTCGCGCGGTTCGAAGTCCTGATTGACGAGTACTGCATCGGATTGTGTTTGGTACAAATAGTGTTCGTACTTAGCATTGGCTAAAAACGAGAGACAGCCACTACGACCTTCCTCTATCTTGGCAAAGTCGTGCAGTCGCACCTTGGGATTGCCCTCCACAGAACCGTGGAGGAAGTCAGCTATCTGTTGGGCTGTAAATTCCATGTGACGGGGTTAATTAGGGTACAATGGATCTTAAAACATTTTTTCCTTTAGAGTCTATACGACTCCTTTACGTTTAATAGAAGCCCGATGGATCAGATCAGGCCTTTTGCCCGAAGAGCAATTTCCATCTGACGCTGCATGGCGGCTGCTTCTCCGGCAGCTTTAGCAGCAAACCCCTCCGTATTATCCGCATAGATGATACTGCGCGAAGCATTGACGAGCAGACCGCAATGAGCATTCATGCCGTACTCGGCCACATCTTCCAGACTTCCACCCTGAGCACCTACGCCGGGGACAAGCAAGAAAGCGTCCGGCACGATCTCGCGAATATCTTTCAGCATGGAAGCCTGCGTAGCCCCCACCACATACATCAGTTGACCGGCATTATCCCACGTCTGGCTGATACGAATAACGCGTTCGAAAAGGTATTCTCCATCGGCATCGCGCATCATCTGAAAGTCTTGCGAACCTTTGTTCGAGGTCAGTGCCAGAAGCACCGTGAACTTGCCTGCATAACTCAGGAAAGGGCTGATGCTGTCCTCTCCCATATAAGGAGAAACGGTGAGGGCATCCACCTTCAGATGCTCGAAGAACGAACGGGCATACATATCACTCGTATTGCCGATATCTCCACGCTTGGCATCGGCTATGATAAATTGATCGGGGTATCGCTCTCGAATGTATTCGATCGTTTTTTCAAAAGAGTGAGCTCCGAAGCTCCCCATGCTCTCATAGAAAGCCATGTTGGGCTTGAAAGCCACACAGTATTCTGCCGTAGCATCGATGATGGCTTTGTTGAAAGCCAAAATAGGATCATCTTCATTCAGTAAATGCGGCGGTATTTTCTTCACATCGGTATCCAACCCGACACAGAGAAACGAGCGTTTCCGGCAAATCCGGTCAAAAAGTTCTTTCGTTGTCATCGTCTATTTACTTGTATTATAAGGCGGCTTCTTTCATCCGCTCAACATTTTCTGCTATTATCAAGGCATCGATAAAAGGCTGTACCTCACCGTCCATTACGGCCGACAGGTTGTAGACCGTCATATTGATGCGGTGATCCGTCACCCGTCCTTGCGGATAGTTGTAGGTACGAATCTTGGCCGAACGGTCGCCGGTCGATACCATCGTCTTGCGTCGGGCTGCAATAGCTTCGTTATGCTTGGACAGCTCTATGTCGTAGAGCTTGGAGCGCAGCATTTGCATAGCCAGTTCGCGGTTGGCAATCTGCGAACGAGCCTGCTGGCAAACCACCACCATACCCGTAGGCTTGTGCGTAAGCTGCACTTTAGTCTCCACCTTGTTTACATTCTGACCTCCGGCACCGCCCGAACGGGACGTCTGCATCTCGATGTCTGCCGGATTGATCTCCACGTCCACTTCTTCGGCTTCGGGCAAGACAGCCACGGTAGCTGCCGAGGTATGTATGCGCCCCTGTGTCTCGGTCGCAGGTACGCGCTGGACACGGTGCACACCGCTCTCATATTTCAGGATACCATACACTCCTTCCCCCTTGACCGAGAAGACGATCTCTTTGTAACCACCCGTAGCTCCTTCGCTCAGGTCGGTGACCTCCACCTGCCAGCCTTTGCTCTCGCAATACTTGACGTACATGCGGTAGAGGTCGCCGGCAAAAAGTGCAGCCTCATCGCCCCCCGTTCCTCCGCGAATTTCCACGATGGCATTCTTGTCATCCTCCGGATTGGCCGGAATGAGCAGCATCTTGATCTCCTCCTCCAAAATGGGCAAGCGATCGTTAGCCTCGGCCAGCATCTCGCGAGCCATCTCGCGCAACTCCTCGTCGCTCTCTTTGGCCATGGTATGCTTGGCTTCCTCGATGTTGGCAAGCAGATTGCGATAGTCGCGCCCGGCCGTATGGATCTTTTCCAGATCGCGATACTCCTTGCTCAACTTCGTGAAACGCTTCATGTCCGCGATTACGGCCGGATCCGTGATAAGCGTGGAAATCTCTTCGAAACGGCTCTCCAAGCCATCCAATCGGTCTAATAGGTTATTCTCTGACATACGGGTGTATCGGGGTGGAGGCGTTTAGTATCGGATCTCGCCATAGGGCGTTTGGAGGATCAATTCGTTGGTCGGAGCTTCTTCCACACGACCGACGATGCGCGCCGGAATACCGAAGCTCTCGGATATTTCGATCACGTGCGAGGCATTCTCTTCGGACAGATACACTTCGAGACGATGTCCCATGTTGAAGACCTTGTACATCTCCGACCACTCGGTTAGGCTTTCGCGCTGTATCAGCTCGAAGAGAGGAGGTGTCGGGAAGAAGTTGTCCTTGACCACGCGCTTATTCTTGACGAAGTGCATCACCTTGGTCTGCGCACCGCCGGAGCAGTGTACCATGCCATGAATGCGACGACTCATTTCGTCCAGTATGGCCTTGACCACAGGGGCGTAGGTACGTGTGGGCGAGAGCACGAGCTTGCCTGCGTCCAGCCCCAATCCGGCTATGGCATCGGTCAGCTTCATGCTGCCGCTATAGACCAAATCGTCCGGCACCGAGGGATCGAAACTCTCCGGATACTTCTCTGCCAGATAGTGGGCAAAAACGTCGTGGCGAGCAGAGGTCAGTCCGTTGCTCCCCATACCGCCGTTGTACTGTTCCTCGTAGGAAGCTTGTCCGAATGAGGCTAACCCGACGATAACGTCGCCGGCCTTGATACGGGCATTGTCTATCACATCCGATCGCTTCATCCGGCAAGTCACCGTACTGTCCACGATGATAGTCCTGACGAGATCGCCCACATCAGCCGTTTCACCCCCCGTGGCATAGGCATTCACACCCATGCGACGCAGATCGGCCAGGAGTTCTTCCGTGCCGTTGATAATAGCCGATACCACTTCGCCCGGTATCAGCCGTTTGTTCCGGCCGATGGTCGAGGACACAAGTATATTGTCCACGGCACCGACGCACAGCAGATCGTCTATATTCATGATCAGCGCATCCTGTGCAATTCCTTTCCATACGGAGAGGTCTCCCGTCTCGCGCCAGTAAACGTATGCAAGCGAGCTTTTGGTGCCGGCCCCGTCGGCATGCATGATATTGCAATAGTCGGGATCGCCCCCGAGAATATCCGGAATAATCTTGCAGAATGCCTGAGGGAAAATACCCTTGTCCACATTCTTGATGGCGGCATGCACATCCTCTTTCGAGGCCGACACTCCGCGCAGGTTATAGCGTTCGTTAGACATATAGCTGCTTCGTCTTTGTTTTCTTGTTTTAGCGCAAGCGCAGTATATCGCCCTCTTGGGGTATATATTCGCCGTCCTTGTCGTTGAGCTTGTAGAGGTTCTTCATCCGGATGCCATAGCGTTGGGAGATACTGTGCATCGAATCGCCCACACGCACTACGTGCTGTGTGTGTTTGGAGATGGAGCATGCGTGCTTTTTCTCCAGATAGATCACATCGCCCTTTTCGATCGGGAAATCCACGGGAGCATCGTTGTATTTGGCCAGTTTGGAGGCTCTCATGTCGAACTCTTCGGCCAAAGAATCGAAGGTATCGCCTTGCTTGGCTATGATGTAGAGCAGTCCGTAGCTGAAGTAAGCTTCGTGCTTGAGTCCGCTCTGCTTCTGCTTGGTCGTTTGATGGGATTTTTTGTTGGACCCGGGGTAAGACTTGTGGAACCATGAAGGGTACTTCTCGCGATCCAAAGCATATAGCTCATACAGCTCCACCATCTTGATCAGCAGATTGGCATAGCCCCGATTGGTGGCATAGCCACAGCGTTGCAACCCCATAGCCCAGCCCCGATAGTCTTCTCTGTCGAGTTTGAACAGGGGACGATAGCGTGGTTGGAGCAGAAATCGGGAATGATCTTCATACGATTCACGAGCGGCCGAATAGCTGCGGAAGCATTCGTTCGGCGCATCGTCGGTACGATAGGTGCGCTTGCCCGTCCACGATTTGTGGCATTTGATCCCGAAGTGATTGTTGTGTACGCTGGCCAGTGTACTGGCTCCGGCTCCTGTCTCCACCAAAGCCTGTGCTATGGTGATGCTTGCCGGTATATTGTAGCGGCTCATCTGTCGGATAGCTTCGTCGGCGTACTGTTTCACATAAGCCTCGTATGTACGGTTTCGACTCTGAGCCTGTCCGATCGCTGTCCCGAAGAAAAAGAGAACCGAAACGGAAAGTATCTGCCAAATGTTTGCTCTCATCTGTTTGAAATAGTTGCAACAAAACAACGTTAGCTACAAAAGTACAAATAAATTGCAGTCCGTCAGGGAGATTCGGAGCGATCTCTTTTGGAAATTTTCAGTCTCTTCCCTCTATAATTTGAATCCCTGAGATATGAATTCGTGCTTGTTTTGATAATCGAATGTAGCAATCATGAAGCTATACGTACATTAGGAGTTCAAGTGCGATTGTCCTGAGTGATCTACACCCTCTTTATTTGTTCTTTAATACGGACAGGGGATTTTCCAATTCCTCAACCAATAGATCGACCCTTGTGCAAGGGTTGTTTGGCATAATCGTTATCCTGGTGATTCGAACGAAGTTTTTTTGCACATTCCTTTGCTAAAATTCCATCTCCATGGTCTTTCAATATGTTGCAAAAGGAGGGATCATTCTTATTGTATCGGAAAGAATTATCATTAAGTCGCTTTTGTATCAACTTTTCAAGTTTGGAAATGTAAGCATCACGGCTGATAGGTACATCCAGATATTGGAAATGGAGAAGGAACCACAATTCAAAAGCTTCGTTTGTCCAAGCGCATCCGAAACCATAGCTCTTTGCAAGGTCGATAGCTCGATTAAAATCATCAAAATCGTCTTTATCAAAGACAACCCAAATCCGATCAAAGCCTAATTCACGCTCTTTTTCGAGATTATCCCGAATCTCTTTGGCTCGTTCGACTAATGCACAAGTAGAACAACCTTGTCCCCTAATCTCTGCCTCACGAACTTCCGAGTAGTGGTTGTCAATCAAAGCCTTAAAATAGTTGGGTTCCGTCTTTTGTCCTTCACAAACGATCAGGAATCGAACTATTATGTCCCGGGTATTCTCTTTGCGTTTTCTTGCGGCTTTTGCTTCTCGCTTTTCACGTTTTAGTCGTTCTATTTCTCTTTTTGGTGGTTGTCCCATGGCTCTACACTTGAAAAAATGAACGGGATAGCTCCATAACGTCCGTTAATATAGTCGTTTTGAAAACTCCGATCTTTACGAACTTTTACTCCTTCTGCATCTCGAAACTCTATCAATGAATAAAGATCGGAGGATTCTGTCCTGTCTTTTTCCGTGAACCAGATTTGATCACGGCGTAAATAATCGCCCTTCAGCAGATTTGTGTCGTGAGTATTAAAGATCAACTGTGCTCCATTGGGATTTGTCTCCGGAGACATAAACAACTTCAGAATACTTCTGGTCAAAAGGGGGTGGAGTTTGGCATCTAATTCGTCTACCAGCAAAACAGAACCTTCTTTCAATGTGTCGAATAAAGGGCCTGAAAGCTTTATGACTTTCTTGGTTCCTTCCGATTCCATTTCATCCTTGGCGAAAATTTTTTCCTCGACCTGATTACCGTCTTGGTCATATACCCAATGAGAAGTTTTGATTTCTAATACGCTTCGGCCATCGAATTCTTTCAATATGAATTCTTTCAATTCATCCGGTACTTCCTTGAGTACATCGTTCGAAAGAGGTTGCTCTGTGACGATCAAGTCTTTGAATCCTAACTGCGTGCGACGGAAGAAGTCTTTGGCTTCATTGCATCCTTCCGGATTTTCTTTGAGCATCTTCAGGGTAAAGCCTTCATAACCCTGTTTTTTTACACCCGAAATAAGATTGCAGTGCTGAAACCAGTCCAAAATAGAAGATGATTTCTTTCCATTTAGCTGCGCACACAAGGACACAAAAAGTCTATTCCCGGGCGTAGCATCTGCTTTGCTATCACCTTCCGGAAATCGCTTCTTGGATATTTCGAACTCGCTTCCGGCACGAAGAAACAAATTGAACTCCCTCTCCTTTTCTTGCTTTTCATATAGCCACTCACTAATGATACGGGTTTTATCATACTCGAAACCATATCTGTATTTTATACCGTCTTTCAAAAATTGTATTTCAAAAGAAGTTGGTTTTTGGGCAGATTCCCTATCCAACATAAACGGGTCGAAACGAAGAGTATCCTGAGGGTTCAATTTTACCGAATCCAATACGATGCTACGCATTCTGGCCAAAGCAAAAAGAGCATTGCTTTTTCCACTTGAATTGGCCCCGTATAAAACGGCTGCCGGTAGGAGTTTGTAAGCTCCTTTCCTAATGACAGATTTGGAAAGTTCTTTGATGGCAGAAGCTTCCATGCTCAAAGTTTTTTCATCTCTGAATGAGCGGAAATTCTTAAAAGTGAAGTTGACCAACATAACTTACACAATAATTATTTGAGGGCAAAGTTATCTAACAAGCCCGGAAAAGCAAGAAAAACGAGAAAAAATCTCACAAATAGCGGTCTTACGATCTTTGCGGGGAGCAAAAGATACACCATAAGAAAGATTGTAGACAAAAGAAGAATTGACGTGTACTGAAAAAAGTTGACAGTTGGCGGGATGCAACCAGTATCCAT
>OHBE01000285.1_pt1 | contig 59032 bp, 35 predicted proteins | sample 1577231 | NCBI WGS metagenome assembly OHBE01 (sample SAMEA3541506, study PRJEB24748) | human gut metagenome | biome: human gut; feature: human-associated habitat; material: faeces | place: China | collected 2012 | reverse complement strand
GGCCCGTCAGACGTGGTCGAGAAGTATCCGGTCGTGGCCGTGTGCCGCGACCTCGAAGAGCTCAAATCACTTGCGCTCCCTGACCCGACGCGAGAATTTACCCTCATGGGAATTCAAGGGTTCGAGTTCCACGACGTGTTGGAAAACAAGACCTACGAGATCGGGGTGGACGACCTGAAAATTCCCGTCACGACGAAAGAGGTGCTGGACTTTTACCCGGCGGAACATCGGCTGAAAGAAACGGACATCGAACAATATGCCGCGGCTTACACGGCCCGTATCAAGGCGTACAGGGAGTATACCCGTCAGCTCGACGCCACACTCGTGCGGCGGCTTCTCGACGAAGAGCGGCTGATGAAAGTCGGCGAGAGCGACGGTTTCCGCTTGAAACTCCATTTCGACTGGTTTGTCATTTTAAAGCGGGAGAACGAAAGGATGTACGCGCCTTTCAAATACGCTGTAAATGCTTATTGTCTGGATAATATCCAAACTTTCGACCGTCGTTATGTCACGCTCGAAGATGCCTTGCTCCACTGCCTGAACGGTTTCAACGAGAACGCGAACATTCCTAACCGTTACAAGTCCATCGGGCATTACCTGTCGGGGAAATCCTGACGACGGGCAGTGTATCGACGGGTTACCGGAGGCCACGGGTGCTTTCCCCTTGACCGGAATACCGTCGGAACAAGTAACAATGTAACCAAAGAATAAAAAATATGATGAATGATTATAAAATCAAGAACATTCTCGAATCCCTGAAAGAGGAGGTCGAGAACGGGAAGGTATCCCTGCGGGAAGCTGCTGTCGAACTTCATAAAGCCGGCTGGACGAATTTCATCGACATCGACGCCACGAGGAACCTACTGAAGACCCGGAATGTAACGGGGAACGGAAATGTCCCGGGAGTTTCCGACATGATGGGAAAATACCGCGAGATGAAAGCGGCGCACCCGGATGCCCTGTACATTTTCCGAAACGGGGAATCTTGTGAATTGTATGAGGATGATGCCATCGCCGCTTCCGGCATTTTGGGCATTGCCACCGCCGAACGCGTCGACGGGCAAGGGAAAGGCGTCAAGGAACTGCGGTTTTCTTTTCGTGACCTGGACGTGTATCTCCCCAAACTGATACGCGCCGGAAACCGGGTGGCTGTCTGCGAACCGAATCAAACCGGTTCGGGCAAACGAGTTTGATAACCATTAAATAACAAATATTCAAAACCCAAAGACACATGATAAAGATAACAACGATTTTCGGCGAGGACGCCGTACGGGAATATGAAGAGAACAATGAACTGCCTTCTGAAGAATGGCTGGCGGATAACGGGGGCGTCGTGGACGAGAAAGAGTTCGAGACTGAGGCGGAGTACAATGCCTACATCGCCGGGGTAAACGATGCCGACGGATGGAGTGATTATCATATCATACGCCACCGGTCGGAAGAGGCGGACACCTCGAGAGAGGAAAATCTCTGGCTACGTCTCGGAATTAGCGTCCGGGGCAGCCGGGAGGACATCGAAAGGATTCTAAACGGGGACACCGAAACCCTTCGGAAACTGCTCGATGCCGGACGTTATGGGATTGGCGGAGAGACCTATGTCCCTGGTTCGACCGTCGAGGGGTACAACGAGGACCACGACACGGAGTTCGAGGAGGAAGACGTGGAGTTCCATTTATAATAAAACCACACCATCTGCAATAATGATAACAGTAAAAGTTCTACTCGGTAAGGATACTGTAAGCATATACAGGAAAACCGGGGATATCTCGTCGGTGGAGAGCACGGCCGAATCCGGGGGATATGTGATAACCAGACATTTCGAGACCGAAGCTGAATACAAAGCCTACGCAATGGCTGTGGAAGACCTGGACGGACATGAAGACTGGCAGATGCTGGCTCCTGCCGTTACGCCGGAAGCTCCGTTCCGCAAAGGGGAATTTGTCCGGCTGACAGACGATGCAATTAAGCGGATACGTGAAAGTTTCGGGGACGGACCGGCTGACTACAGAAAGGAAATGATTTTGGAGGTGATTGCCTGGTGCCGCTATGAAGGCACATGGATCATTGAAGTCCGAGATATCCGTGAAGACGATACTCAGGAGTTCGATGCCGTTTTTCTGCGCCCCTTGACGGCACGGGATCTCGTGGCTATTTCCGCACCCCGACACCCGCTATCCACTGCGATATATCCTATTCACATCCGATAACTTAAATGATGCATGATGGAAAATATATTCATACTGCCCGGAAACGAACAGGAACTGTTTAACCGGTATTTAGATAACAACGAATACGGCCCTCTGAAAGAACGGCTGGAACTGGTCAGGAAAGCCTTGAGCAACAAGCTTTCCCCGGATGAACGCAATAAGCACGGGCTGAACGTGGGTGTGCATGAACTGTCCATGGAACGTAAGGAACTGGAAAGAAAGATATTCCAAATGGCACTCAAATCCTTTGCAGAACGGGTTTGTGACGAGCAACGCGCTCTTTGCGAACAGGGGTTCTGGCAGGCACCGTGCGGCAAAGAGGCGGAATATATCTCCTCCGCTCCGGTTCCGGACCTTGTAACGGACGTGAAGCAGTACAAGACCATTTGCCGCTGGTGGGAGAAGCTGTCCGATACCAGGAGGCTGAAGGTAGCGGCGATGTTTGCAAACGAACTGGGACCGATATACGGGCACGACACCGAAACGCTGGAACGGATTTATAGCCGCTGGTTTCTACTCTCCTTAGATGGCAAACAACGCATCTACCATTCATGGACCACAAACGAAAAACAGACTTCACCATGCCATACAAAAGCTCGGGAATAATCATCAGCGGGACACAATATGACCGCAGGCAGAAGCTCACTCCTTTTCAGAAGGCTGAAATTTTCCACCGTTACATGACAGAAGCTGTCAGCCAGCGCCAGCTTGCCCGGGAATACGGTGTCAGCCGCAGGCTGATAACCTTCATTGTGAACCCAGAAAGCGAAGAGCGGAACAAGGAACTGCTGAGAGAGAACAAGGCAAAAGGCTTGTATAAATATGACCGGAAGAAACATACCGAAAATATACGCAACCACCGTCGTTACAAACAGAGATTATTTCAAGAAGGTAAAATCATACTAAAAGATGGATAGACAATGAGAATACAGGAGAAACAAAAAGCGTTGGAACAGGAAGTTATAGCCAACCTGTGTGCGATACCGAAAATGCCGGAAAATATGTTGCCCCATACGGTATATGTCGAGGAGGAAGGGGAAGACGGGTATGGCCACGGGATACCGGTATACACCATGTACCGGTTGGAGGAGATACGCACGGACGGAAGCTGCACGCTTTACAACGCGGAAAGCCGGGAGCGTTTCACCTGCCGCCACCTGCATGAGATTAACATGGACTGGCTGGTGACAGTCTGGGAACGTTATCTGGAACTCTGTGTCGAGCAGGATATCTGGAAAGGGAATGCCGTTGCATTCCTGAAAGACCGTACCGGCAAACCGGAAGAGGAAATCATTTCATTCGTGGAAACCTCGTGGGACAAATGCCAGGCTTATACAGACAACCTCAAGGCGTTTCTTGGGGAAGATAAAGACCGGGAAATATGGATATTCTCTTTCCCGCTGGACGAATTTGAACGTGACGTTCCGGCCGGAAAAATCATCGTTGATTACGAAAATAACCCCGCAACGCGGGTTGAGAAGATGACACCGCTGGAATTTACGGCCAACATCAATGATGAATGTTTTGATGACCGGAACAATTGGGTAAGAGCCATTGAACTTCCCAAGCAGGAATAATAAACTATTTGAATCAATAAATATGATTACAAAAGAAAACATTGGCAACGAGACCTTTGAGTCTATGACCATCAATGACACGCCTGCATTGTTTACGGATATGCGGATTGACCGGAATGCCGTTCCGGAGGGACTGTACGCATACGATATCCGGGAGTCGGATGACGGGGACCGTCTGGCGACCATCGAACCGACGGTGATGGTAAATCATGGCGGAACCATCCTGACCAGGAAAGAGTTTATCACGGAAAAGGACGGCTATGTACAGATTGACGAATACGGTTTCGAGGACTCCATGACACTGGAAGAGTGGCTTGAGGAAAACAATTAAATGTATAAAGGATATGGATATTAAGGAACTGACAGAAAGGTATCGGGATCGTTTCGATGCCCATTACCTGCAAGACGATAACGGAACCGGCAGAAAAGGTCGGAAACGGAAAAAGGAAGTTGAGACCCCGAATTTTCTCAAGGATGTTATCCGGCCGATCCTGGACACTTTGCCGGACTTCTTGCCGGAGTACGGGTTCACCAAAACTACGGATGATTACGCCATGTACGGCGAGTATTACCGTATCAAGGCGGGTATCGTCCTCGTGGGAGGTTTTTCCATCGATGAGGATTTTAACCTGTACTTCACGCCATTGTTCCATGGCAAAGCCTGCGGTAAGAGTCACAAAATCGACAGCATCGGACAACTCGTTGAAATCATCCGCGAACAATTTGAAAGAAGGGAGGTGAAGATGAAAGGATAGTTTCATGCAATAGACATGGGTCGTTCCGTAATTTATTGTATATTTGTCAGATGAAGAAAGTCTGTATATGTATTTCGGACGAAAGCCCGGCAGTTGAACGGATTACAGGCACTTTCATGTTTGGCTGACATCAAACCTAATATATCTATTTGATATGAAAAAGGAAGAGATTATTCGCCGCTGTTACGGCGGCATGAAGGAAAGGCATGGCGTGGAAACCATCATCCTTTTCCATGTCGGAGATTCATTCGAGGCGTATTTTGATGATGCCGAAACGATTACCCGGATCACGGAAGTGCCCCGGTTCAAGATGACGGCGGCAGGTATACCTGCCATCAGGATTTCCGACGCCGCCTTGGAAGAATGTAGAAACCGGTTGCTGGATGCAGGATGCAAGGTATGCGTGTCCGAGGTCCGGGGGGTATCCGGCCGCCACATTCTCAAAATCAATGAAACAAATACGGAAACGGGCCGATGAATTGATATTGATAGCGGCAGCAATAGGTCCTTGGACACTGTTGGTGGTAGCGGTATTAATCATCGGAACGCTGAAATGCTGTCTGACCACGGACTCGGACAGCATTGACGAAAGTATCAACAAATCACCGGGGATAGTCGCGCATGTCATGGTACTGGACAGTACGGATAATGGTTTTCGGGTGGTTTATGCGACGGCTGCGCCGGTAACGGATGAAAGGTTTGCCGAGATATGCGACAGGCCGGGTATTCTGGAGGGGTTCGAGAACCTGAAACGGAAAGCTCCCGAACACTTTGGCGGCAACCTGCTGGAAACCGACATCTGTGACTTCGCGTTGTACGCCTACCGGTTTCCTATCGATAAGGACGTACGGATACACAATATCTTTGTCGCCGGTAAAGAGAAAATGGACTTCTATGTCCGGAACAACCCGGACCTGCCCGGGTGCGCTACATGGATGCACCACGGTACGGAACAAGGGAACCAATATCTGAATGCTGACGATATAAATCACTGTATACCCAACGGAAGGCGGATTTACCGTTATTGGAAATGCCGTTATCTACTGCAAACTTCTGATACTGACGAGCGTTTCAGTCATTTTACAGAGGAGGAAAGGCTGTACTGAATGCAGCCTTTTCTCTATATATATTACACATAACCATCTGAAAATTAATAACTAAAACGTTTTGTTGGCGTGAAAAATTGGCATATATTTGTATGGAAAAGTGACCCATTGAAAACAGATTGTCAATTGAAAGCAATAGATTGAATATGAAAGAACAGTAATATGACATCGGAAAAATCGCAACTGAAGTTTGCGAGATCGGAAGAGACGGGCGAACTGATAGGGTTCGTTTCGCGCCATTCCAAGACACGTAAATTGATGGGAGTCCGTGAAGACTCAAGATTCGGCAAGCAGATTTGTGTCCTTTCGGAAGACCTGAAAGGAACTCTCGAGCCAAACATACTATACTCGGTAGAGTTGAAACCCATGCACAAAGCCAACGGGTATGTAGTCGTTGCCGCTACCCCCGTGTTATTTCAGGCGCATGTGGAAACAGTGATCGTCCCGAAGACATTGTATCAAGTAACTGTGACGTTCGGCAACAAAAAGATTTTCTTCGACCCGAAAGACGGCAAGAGCGTAATGAGCCGCACAATAGACGGTGTGCTGGAAATCCTCAAGGGACGCAAGGATATCAAGTACAAGGAAGGTGTCATCACCGACTATCTGAATCAGGCGCGTGCTCTGGTACGACGTATGGAATCCGACGGGTTCATCTATACGGGAGACAGACATCAGGGAGGAATTCAATGAAAGAAAAACCGGTCGTGGGTATTGCGACCGACGGTGCCCATTCTGCAAAAGAGAGGTTGACACGCTTCCGGGCTGTCGACCTCTCTTCAGGAAAAGAACTCTTTTCCAAAGCTATCGGTAACTGGACGAACAATATCGGGGAGTTTCTCGGCATTGTCGAGGCGGTCAGATATGTCATGGAACATCCGGAAAGTCCGCGAACAATCTACTCGGACAGCATTACAGCCATCACGTGGTATTGTAACAAACAGACAGCCTCTTCACGCAGATGCCCGGCATTGCAGAAAGCGGAGATATTCCTCAAAGTGATGGAGGCAAGAATCAAGGACATCGAAGTGCTGCACTGGGACAACCGCCTGTGGGGTGAGATTCCTGCCGACTTCGGAAACAAATAACAACATCAATATGGCAAAATTAAAATCACAGTCACAGAAATATGTTGAGCTGAAGGAGGAAGACTACCTGCTGCTCATCGAGAATACCATCAAGATGGAAGCCCTGAAGATTGCCGGTATCGAAAAGATGCCCATATACAAGGCTATGGAACATATCCTTGAACACGAGCACATCGACCTGCTCGTCAAACCCGTTTCAAGGAGATATTCTTGATTTTTTTAGGTGGACAATAATACACCCCACAAGCAAAATCAATGCTTATCAGTACCAAATGATAGTATATAATAACAATTAATGTAAATCAATGCAAATCAGATGATTAAGAAAGTGGCGCATGTACGGAATTATCTATACCATACATGCGCCACTTTGCTCTATACACTTTTTGATTTCCTTGATTGATAAAAGAAGGTTCTTTTCCAGTGTTTTACAATCCGACTTTTTTATATACTTTTGTCTTCAGTATCAGTTGGTTATTGAAACCCTCTATGTATGCTTATAAGTAGAGATTAGCTTTTTTAAGCGAAACTAACTACTGGTTATCAATCAATTATCAAACAAAAAAAGTTTGCCTGTAGGCAGCCCTTTCGATTTTCAGGATGGGAAACCCACGCCGACAACAACTCTATTTTTCGAGCCCCATCTTTTCGATCAGAGCCTTGGTTTCGGGCTTGTGTCCCCGGAAATTCACATAGAGCGTCATCGGATGTTCGTGACCGCCCTTCGAGAGAATTTCGCGGCGGAAAGCCTCCGCCACTTCGGGATTGAAAATACCCTTCTCCTTGAACAGCGAGAAGGCATCGGCCGCCAGCACCTCGGCCCACTTGTAACCGTAATAGCCCGCAGCATATCCGCCGGCAAAAATGTGGCTGAAAGCCGGCGACATCGCAGCACCCTCGACAACCGGGAGTACCTGAGCCGGAGCCATCGCCGTCCGTTCAAACAGTTCGACATCGCCCTCGAACGGCTTGTCGATCGAATGCCATGCCATGTCGTTGAGCCCGTACAGCAACTGGCGGACATTGAAATAAGCCGCCTGATAGTTCTCTGCGGCGACGATCTTGGCAATCAGGTCGGCAGGAATCGGTTCTCCGGTCTTGTAATTCACGGCCCACAAGTCGAGGAACTCTTTCTCGGTCGCCCAATTCTCCATGATCTGCGAAGGCAGCTCGACGAAATCCTGATATACGTGCGTACCGCTGATCGACTCGTGCTCTCCCTCCGAAAGAATGGCGTGCAGCGCGTGTCCGAACTCATGCAGGAAAGTTTCGAATTCACTGAAAGTAAGCAGTGAAGGAGTCGTATCGGTCGGCTTGGTGAAGTTCATCACCAGCGACACCAGCGGGCGGGTTTCGTGTTCCTCGACGATTGAAACGCTCCGGAACTCGGTTTCCCAAGCCCCGCCGCGTTTGGTAGCCCGGGGGAAGAAGTCGAGGTAAAGTTCCGCCAGGAAGCGACCGTCCTTGTCGGTCACGTCGTAAGCCGTCACCTCGGGATGATAGACCGGGACTTCGGGATTCGGCGTGAAATTAAGGCCGTAGAGCTTATTGGCAAGCAGGAATACCCCCCGCTTCACACTGTCCAACTGCAAGTAAGGCTTCACCAACTCCTCGTTGAGCTCGTATTTCTCATGGCGGTACTTCTCCGAGTAATAAGCCATATCCCAGGGCATGACCTCGCCTTCGAAACCCTGCGAGCGGGCATACTCCCCGATCGTATTGTAATCCTTCACGGCATACTCCTTGGTCTGGGCAAGCAATTCATCCAGGAAAGCATTGACCGTCTGCGCGTTTTCAGCCATTCGGTCGGCCAGCACGTAATCGGCGTACGTCGGATACCCCAACAGGTTGGCGATCTTCAAACGCAGATTGACCATCCGCTTGATGTTCTCCGTATTGTCGAACTCACCGCCCAAGCAGAGGGAGTTGCTGGCTCTCCAAAGCTTCTCCTTCAGCTCGCGGTTGGTCGAATACTCCATGAAAGGGACGTAACTCGGCGCCTGAAGCGTCACCGTCCATCCCTGCTCGCCACGGGCCTTGGCTTCGGCGGCCATACCGTCCCGCACGAAATCGGGAAGCTCGGCCACCTGCGCCGGATCCGTGATATTGATCGTAAAGGCATTCGTGGCAGCCAGCACATTGTGGCTGAACCGGAGCGAAAGCTCCGAAAGTTCGGTCGAATATTGCCGGTACAGTTCCTTGTCCTCATCGGAAAGGTTCGCACCGCTGCGCACGAAACCGTTATAGGTTTCCTCCAGCAATTTCTTGTCCTCTTTCGAAAGGAACCACCCCGGATGTTCATAGACGGCCTTCACACGCTCGAAGAGCTGCGGGTTGAGCGATATGTCGTTGGACAGGGCCGTCAATTTGGGCTGTACGTTCTCGGCCACCTGCTGCATCTCGGGCGTAGCATCCGCTTCGAGCAGGTTGAAAAAAATACCTTCGACCCGCGAAAGCAGCCGGCCCTGACGATCGAGCGCCACGATCGTATTATTGAAGGTCGGCTTGGCTGGATTGTTTACGATCGCGTCGATTTCGGCACGCGACACAGCGATCGCGGCATCGAACGCCGGTTCGTAATCGGACACCCGGATCCGGTCGAACGGCGGGGTTTCGTGCGGCGTATTCCACTCCGCGAGCAAGGGGTTGTTCGTATCAATTTCAGGCAGCTGGGCAACGGGCATCGTATGGTCCGCGCATCCGGCTGCCAAAGCGGTTAAAAATGTCATAACAATCTTTTTCATCGGTTAAATTAGATTTTAGGCTTTTCATTCGGTTCGAGGGTCACGACGGGCACGGCAAGGCTGTCGGCAGGTTCTTCGGGCAGCTCCTCCATCAGGCCACAGGCCACGAGCATCGCCCGTTTATCAGGATCGGCCCCGCGAAAATCCCGGTAGAGGGTCATACCGTCCGCCGAACCGCCCCGAGAAAGCAGCGTCCGGAATTTCCGGGCGGTCGCACGGTCGAATACGTCGCCGGTCTGTTCGAAGGCCCGGAAAGCGTCTTTGTCGAGGACCTGCGCCCAGATATAGAAATAGTATCCCGACGCATAGCCCCCATCGAAAATATGCAGGAAATAGGGATAGCGGTAGCGGGGCTGTATCTGCGGGATCAATCCCCGGCGACCGTACACGGCATCGGCTTCGAACTCGTTCACATCGAAAGGTTCGTACTCCGTAATAGCGTGAATATCCATATCGGTAAGAGCGGCAGCTACCAGTTCGGTGACAATGAAGCCCTGGTTGAACTTGCCGCTTTCGCGGATGCGCTTGATCAAGCGTTCGGGAATCACCTCTCCCGTCGTATAATTGATCGCATAGTGGCGCAGCACTTCGGGTTCGGTCGCCCAATTCTCCATGATCTGCGAAGGGAGCTCCACGAAATCGCCCTCCACCCTGCCGAGCGACCGATATTTCACGTCGGCGAAAAGCGCATGCAGCCCGTGCCCAAACTCATGAAAAAGGGTCTGGACCTCATCGAGCGTAAGCAGCGAAGGCGTCAATTTGGTCGGCGGAGTAAAATTGCATACGATGGCGACCACAGGAGCGATGCGTTCGTCGCCTTCGTAGCGCTGGCTGCGGAACGCGGTACACCACGCACCGCTGCTCTTGCCGCTGCGCGGAAAAAAGTCGAAATAGAGCACGCCCAAATGAGTCCCGTCCACGTCGAGCACCTCATATACCGAGCAATCCTTGTGGTAAACCGGTGCGACCAACGGACGGAACGTAATCCCGTAAAGCCGGTTCGCCAGCGAAAAAGCGCCTTCCCGAACATTTTCGAGCGAAAAATAGGGCCGCAGCGTAGCATCGTCGAGCGCATATTTGTCCTTGCGCACCTTTTCGGCGTAATACCACCAATCCCAGGGTTCGAACGTCGCCCCCGGCACATCCCGCTGCAACATCGTATTCATCTCGGCCATCTCTTCCTTGGCGCGATCGAGCGCCGGCGTCCACACTTCGTTCAACAACTCATAAACGGCAGCGGGCGTTCCGGCCATCTCATCGGCCGTCACATAAGCCGCATAGGAGGGATAGCCCAGCAAGCGGGCTTTCTCGTTACGCAGGCGGGCGAAATCGTTCACCAGAGAGCGGTTATCGTACTCGCTGCCTTCGTTGCAACGGTCGATATATGCTTTGTACAACTGCTCCCGCAAGTCGCGCTGAGTAGAATACGTGAGAAACGGAATCCGGCTGGGAGCGTCGAGCGTAACGACCCACGCATCGTTCAATCCCAACTCCGCAGCCTTCTCCCGGGCCATCCCCTGCACGCTTGCAGGCAGCCCGTCGAGCTGTTTCTCCGTCAGTTTCAACATAAAATCATTCGTCGCCCGGAGGACATTATTGCCGAATTTCACGGGCAGCAGCGCCAATTCGCCGTTAATTTGACGCAACCGCTCCTTCTGCTGCGGATCGAGCAGCGCTCCCGCCCGCACGAACTTACCGTAAATCTTCTCCACCAGGCGCGTCTGCACGGCATCGAGGCCGAGGCTGCCGCGACGGTCGTAAACGGCTTTGATCTTGTCGAAAAGCACCTCGTCGAGCAGAATATTGTCCCGATGGGCGGCCAGCAACGGCATCGCCTGCTCTTTCGCCGCCAATAACTGATCGTTCACGTCGGCCGAACAGAGCATGTTGAAAACCAGCCCCACCTGCTCCAGCATCAAACCCGAACGGTCGTAAGCCAGAATGACATTCTCGAAAGAGGGCTGATCGCCGTTGGATTTGATAGCGTCGATCTCGGCTTCCTGAATCGACATCGCCCGCTGGAAGGCAGGCAGAAAGTGTTCGGGCCGGATCCGGTCGAAAGGAGGCACGCCGTAGGGCGTTTCCCACTCCTCGAAGAACGGATTCTCCGCCACCTCTTTACGCTGGTTGCATCCCGTAGTCATAAGCAGAATCAATGAAATTAAAAATAAAGAATATCGCTTCATCGGTTCGTTGGATTTTATTTACCTTTGCAAAGGTAAACAATTTATAAAAAATGCAACTGTTTTACGCCCCCGATATCGTTCCTCCGGAATATACGCTCAGCGAGGAAGAGTCGAAACACTGCATCCGCGTGCTTCGCATGGCCTGCGGCGAAGAGCTGCACATCACCGACGGCCGCGGTAACCTCTACCGCTGTGAAATCGTGGACGACAATCCCAAACGCTGCCGGGTGCGGGTGCGCGACACCAACAGCGAATTCGGCAAGCTGCCCTACCGCCTGACGATGGCCGTCGCCCCGACGAAAAACAACGACCGGTTCGAATGGTTCCTCGAAAAAGCCACGGAAATCGGGGTCGCGGAGATCATCCCCCTCGCCACGGAGCATAGCGAGCGACGCACGCTCAAGCCCGAACGGGAGAACAAGGTCATCACGGCTGCCGTGAAACAGTCGCTCAAAGCCTACCACCCCCGCCTGCACGAAATAACTCCGCTGCGACAGGTCATCAAGCAGCCCTTCGACGGACAGAAATTCATCGCCCACTGCGACGCTCCCCGTTCGGCCCTGGGCAAGGCATTTCTGCCCCACATCCTGCACAAAGGAGGCGACGTACTGGTTCTGATCGGGCCGGAAGGGGACTTCTCGCCCGAAGAGATCGACCTGGCCGTCCGGGGAGGTTTCCGCGAAATCACGCTCGGCTCGCAGCGCCTGCGCACGGAAACGGCCGCCGTCATGGCGACCGCATTGGTGGCTGCCGCCAACGAATCCGAAATCGGAACGGACGACAGACAACCGTCTTCAAAACCGGTACAATGAAACAACTTTGGGAAATATTCTGGTCGTTTTTCAAAATCGGACTCTTCACCTTCGGAGGCGGCTACGCCATGATCCCGCTGATCCAACGCGAGGTGATCGACCACCGCAAGTGGATCCCCGCTTCGGAATTTCTCGACCTGCTGACCCTGGCACAATCGGTCCCCGGCCCTATTGCGATCAACACGGCCGTCTTCGTCGGATACAAACGCTCGGGGCTCCGAGGCGCCTGCGCATCGCTGCTGGGCGCCGTGCTGCCGTCGTTCCTCATCATCCTGGCGATCGCCCTCTTCTTCGCGGGCATCCGTCAGAACCCCGTCGTCGATGCAGCCTTCAAAGGAATGCGCCCGGCGGTCGTTGCCCTGATCATCGCTCCGCTGGTCACCCTCACGCGGGGCATGCACTGGAGCATGATCGTGCTGGCCGCCGCACTGGCCGGACTGATCTGGTGGCTGGGTCTTTCACCGGTACTGATTCTTGCCGCCGGTGCAGGTGCAGGCATCGTCTGGGAATTGTCTATCGCAAAAAAGAGTAAGCAATGATATTCTGGGAACTGTTCGTCAGCTATCTGAAAATCGGATTCTTCGGCTTCGGCGGCGGTTATGCCATGCTGTCGCTGATCCAGAACGAAGTGGTCGTCCAGCACGCCTGGATGACCAACGCCGAATTCGCCGACATCGTGGCCGTATCGCAGATCACGCCCGGCCCCATCGCCATCAATTCGGCGACTTACGTGGGTTACACAGTTGGAATGCAAAGCGGCAGCGTATGGTACGGTATTCTGGGCTCGGTCATTGCGACTTTCGCGGTCTGCCTGCCGTCGATGACGCTGATGATTCTAGTCGCCCGCTACATCGCCCGACTCAAGGGCAATCCGCTGGTAAGCGGCGCCATGCGGGGACTCCGCCCGGTAGTGATCGGCATGATTGGGGCGGCCGCGCTCCTGCTGATGTTTCCGCAGGACGCAGGCGACGCCAGCTTCATCGACTTCTGGAGTTGGATTCTCTTCGGCGGCGTACTCGCAGGCTCCTACTTCAAACTCAATCCGATCCTGCTGATCGTCCTCTCGGCTGCCGCAGGCATCGCGATCTATCTTTAACCGCGCTTACTCTCCTCCGGCGACGAAGAAGATGCCGCCCGTAAAGAGCACTACCAGGAAAGAGATCAGGGCCAATGCCGTAAGCACCATGAATCCGATGTGCACGAAGCCCCATTTCTCGCCTCCGTGCGGCAGTCTCGGCGAGGTCAGAGCCGCGATAAGGCCCACGACAGGCGTAAGGATCAGACTTAAAACGAACGTCCAGGCGAATCCGATCTTGCGGCGGCTGCCGACGAGCCCGATCAGTACGGAAATAAGACACCAGGTCAGGATACCCAGTACAATAGAGAGCGTAGTCATAATTTCATAAGTTTTTCAAAACCGCTCTGCCCCGTACCGGCAAACCGATCGTCGGCTACCTGACAAAACGACAGTACGTCCCCAGGGGAAGCCGCTTGCCGGCCCGGTCGTCGAAGCAGAGTTCTCCGAATTGTTCCTCAAACGGCGTGCCGAAGGCCTGTCGCACGGCGGTCGAAGCGAGCGTTGCCGACAACCCCATCGAATAGAGGTTCAACACCAGAAACGCTCCGCGCGGCTCCAACAACCGGGCGCAACATTCGAGCATCTCGCCGATGTTATCCTCCAGAATCCACTTTTCGCCGTTGGCACCCCGTCCGTAAGCCGGGGGATCGAGGATAATTCCGTTGTAGCGGTTACCTCGCCGCACTTCGCGCTGCACGAATTTGAGCGCGTCTTCGACGATCCAGCGCACCCCCTCCAAACCGCTCTGCTCCATATTCTCCCGCGCCCAGGTCACGACCTGTTTGACCGAATCCACGTGGGTCGTATCGGCTCCCGCCGCCCGGGCCGCGAGCGTCGCTCCGCCCGTATAGGCAAAGAGATTCAGGACCTTCGGCGTCCGTTCCTCCGCTCTCATCCGCACACAGTTGTCGTAGATGAAATTCCAGTTGGCCGCCTGCTCCGGGAAAAGCCCCACGTGTTTGAACGAAGTGAGGCCCAAGCGCATGCGCAGCCGCATCCCTTCATAGGCATAGTCCACCGTCCACCGGGACGGCATCCCGGACCGCAACCGCCACTCCCCGCGTTCTTCGCTGCGTCCGTCACGCAGGAACGAGGCGTCGGCCAGGCGGCGCCACTCCTCCTCCGTAAGACTCCGCCGCCAGATGGCCTGCGGTTCGGGACGGCGCACGACATAACGGCCGAAACGTTCGAGTTTCTCGAAATCGCCGGAATCGATCAGTTCGTAGTCGGGGAATCGGGGAATCAGGGCTTCAAACATGGAATTATCTTTAATCATACAGCATATAACGAATTATCCGGTTCGTACACGGCATACTGCCGACATCCTACTTCTTTTACCGGCCTGCGGCGAACAGGCGCAAGCCGAACAAATTTCACCGAGCCGCCCGCAGAAACGGAACTCGCCCGCAACTTCCACCGCCGAAATAATCAGACCGATCCGGCCAATCGAAAGCGCGGGACTCTTTTGTTATTTTCGATCGCTCTCGTCGATCAGGCTCATTTCGCACCGGGCACAGTCGAACCGGAGCCGGTATCGGAACCGGCCGCGCATCAGAAACAGCTCTCCTTTCAGCGTCGGATGCTCCTTCAGGCACTGTCCGATCTCACGCCGAATGCAATAGGCCGAACGCATGACCGGATGCCCTGCCGTCGCAGGTTCCAGATCGAGTCCGCGTGCAATTTGCCGCACCCCGTGATCGCGGTAAAACTCCTCGGCCAGACGATTCGTAACATTCTCCTCGGCCGTAAGGACTTTCGACGGATAGGGCGCCGATCGATCCTCGGGCAGAATCGCATGGACGACAGGGCGGTCGAGCCGCGCCCGCCGCAAACGCTCCAATCCTTCGCGGCGCAGCTCCGCCAGCAGCGACACCGGCACGAAACGGTCGCACCCTTCGGAGCGAACCTCCCGCACGTCGAAAATCGTATCTCCGCTGCGGGAAAGTTGTGCGGCGACGGTTTCCGACATCTTCCGGGAATCTTTCGCCGGTTCGAACACCCCGTCGCGCGTAACCTCGGCCGCAACTCCCTCGCAATCGGTAAAACGCACCGTTACTCGCAGCGGCGTTATCGCCGCGTCGGCACGCACGGGAATCACGCGCCGCGTACGGCTGCGGTCGAGGGCCAACGAAAAGCGGCGGTCGAAATTGCGGAACACCTCCGCCCCCGCAACGACGCCCTCCATCCGGTTGGGCACGATGCGGCTTCCGGCCACTTCATTGACATTGGTACCCGCCAACCCGTTCCGGGTCAGCAAACAGATGCCGTCACCGGGAGCCAGATCACACGGCCCGGAGAGCGTAAAACTCCCTCGATCGACCCGCACAATGCGCCCCAACGGTTCGCCGACAGCTTTGGGCGTGTCGAACGATGCGACTCCCGCCCGGCGACCGTCGAAGAAATACTCCGACTCGCCCCGCGTGAAACTCTTCGAAGGATCCGGCTGAAAGTCCGGCCGGCTCTCTCCCACCGACGAGCGGCAGAATCCCGGCCGCGACGCGAGCGCCCGATCAATCCGCTGGCGGTAATAACTTACGACATTTTTGATATATCCGATATCCTTCAGGCGTCCCTCGATCTTGAACGAGGTAATCCCCGCATCGATCAGCTCGCCTATACGGTCCGACAAATTCAAATCCCGCACCGACAGCAAATGCCGCCCCTTGACGACCGTACGCCCGGACTCGTCCACCAGATCGTAGGTCAGGCGGCAGGGCTGGCTGCAAGCGCCCCGGTTACCGCTGCGTTCGCTCATCGAACGCGACAGGAAACAGCGGCCGCTGTACCCCACGCAGATCGCCCCGTGGACGAAACACTCCAGATCGACCCCGCAGGCGGCGCGGATCGTCCGGATCTCGTCGAGCGACAAGGCCCGCTCCAGAATCACGCGGGCAAAGCCGCAGCGCTCCAGAAAAAGCGCCTGCTCCGGCGTACGTGTGGCCGCCTGCGTCGAAGCGTGCAGCTCGACCGGCAGATTCATCCGCCGCAGCGCCATGTCCTGCACGATCAGGGCGTCCACCCCGGCGGCGATCAGCTCCCTGGCCTGCCGCTCGGCTTCGGCCAACTCGCCGTCATAGAGCAACGTATTGAGCGTAGCATGCACCCGTACACCGTATTGATGGGCATACTCTACCGCTCGGGCGATCTCCTCCGCAGAATTGCCCGCCGCGTGGCGCGCACCGAAGCGGGCGCCTCCGATATAGAGGGCGTCGGCGCCGTAATCGACCGCAGCGACGGCCGCCTGCAAATCTTTGGCGGGAGCGAGTAATTCGATGGATTTCACGGTGCTTTGTCGGAAAATATGCCGAAGAAAAAACCCGAAACGACATCCGGTTCCCCCGGGCCGCGTCGAGGCGTGTCTTATCTCGGGGCAAAAGTAAAAAATAATCGGCAAATGTGCTTGCGATTGGGGTTTGTTTTGTAATTTTGCTCTCCGAACACGTAATATTTCAAGACCATGCTTACGATCAAGCAACTCAGGGACGACCGCGAGGCGGCCATCCGCCGTCTGGCAAAAAAAGGAGTGGACGCCGCTCCGGTAATCGCCGAAATCGAAAAACTGGACGACCGCCGCAAGGCGATCCAGCACGAACTGGACGAATGTCTGGCCACACAGAACCAGGCGGCCAAACAGATCGGTGCATTGATGGGTCAGGGACGGCGCGACGAAGCCGAAGCCAAAAAAGCGGAAGTCGCGTCCCTCAAGGAGCGGTCGAACGCGCTGAATGCCGAATTCAAAGAGGTTTCGGATGCTCTTCAGGCCGCGATCGTCACCCTGCCGAACTTCCCGGCCGACATCGTGCCCGAAGGCAAAACGGCGGAAGACAATCTGGTTGTGAAACTGGTCGAAAGCTATACGCAATTGCCCGAAAACCCGCTGCCCCACTGGGAGCTGGCCCGCAAATACGACATCATCGACTTCGACCTGGGCGTAAAGCTCACCGGCGCGGGGTTCCCCGTTTATAAGGGACAGGGCGCCCGGTTGCAGCGTGCGCTCATCAACTTCTTCCTCGACTGCAACACGCGGGCCGGGTATCTGGAAGTGGAGCCTCCGGTCATGGTCAATGAAGCCTCCGGCTTCGGCACGGGACAACTGCCCGACAAGGAGGGACAGATGTACCACGCCACGGCGGACAACTTCTACCTCGTTCCGACGGCCGAAGTGCCCGTGACGAACATCTACCGCGACGTGATTCTCGACGAGAAGGATTTTCCGGTGAAGATGACCGCCTACACCCCCTGTTTCCGCCGCGAAGCCGGGTCGTACGGCAAGGATGTGCGCGGACTGAACCGTCTGCACCAGTTCGACAAGGTGGAGATCGTACAGTTGAGCCTTCCCGAAAAGAGTTACGAGGCGCTGGACGGCATGGTGGCCCACGTCGAAAGCATCGTCAAGGCACTGGAGCTGCCCTACCGCATCCTCCGACTCTGCGGCGGCGACATGTCCTTCACCTCGGCGCTGACTTATGATTTCGAGGTATATTCCGAAGCGCAGAAACGCTGGCTCGAAGTGTCGTCCGTGTCGAATTTCGAGTCGTTCCAGGCCAACCGCCTGAAACTCCGCTACAAGGATGCCGACAAAAAGACGCGGCTGGCACACACGCTCAACGGCTCCTCGCTGGCCCTACCCCGCATCGTGGCGGCCCTGCTGGAGAACAACCAGACGCCCGACGGCATCCGGATTCCTGAAGCGTTAATTCCTTATACGGGCTTTGATATGATTAAATAAATTTTTATATTTGCACCGTCAACACACAACTTAAACAATACAAAAAAATGGCTTACAAAATTAGTCCCGATTTGTGCGTAGCTTGCGGCACATGTATCGACGAATGTCCGGTAGAGGCAATCTCGGCCGGTGATGTTTATGTAATCGATCCTGACAAGTGCATCGACTGCGGCACCTGCGCAGGCGTTTGCCCGAGCGAAGCGATCAAGCCCGAATAATTTTACAAGAAGGCATAAAAAAGCTCTTCCCTCGAAAGGAAGAGCTTTTTTATTGTCTATTCCCAAGTGGATCTGCCGACACGCCCGAAACCCGGGGCCGATCCACCCATACGGCCTGCCGCCGGTCAGGGATTCACAACAGTTTTCCAGCCGATTTCAACGGCAGATCACGATTCCGCCGACCGTTAATTCGATACGCCCCGAAGCACCCTCGAAAGGGATTTCGCGGAAAGGTCGAAATACATCGGACGATAGCGGCGGGGCCGTGCATCACAGGACATCGAAAGACACGTGTACAGGGATTTTGCCGCAAACGAACCTTTCCGTTTGCAGAATCTATCTATTATACTTAATTATAGAGCACAGAAACATCGCGGGAGAAGCGTATCCCGCAATGTCTAATGCCTGTTTCAGCCCGTGAAAGGGGAAGCTCGCGGCACAATGGCCGCAAGCATTCCGGAAGAGGCGCGTGGAAAAGGATCGAAGGCATACCGTTGCAGGCGACGATCGTTCAACCTAAAACCTACCTAATTATGAAAGCACGTGTCTATTTATCGTTAGGAGCCTTGCTCCTGTTCTTGGCTCCGTTGAGTTGTTCCGACAAAGCGGAAAGTCCGGCACCGGAAACTCCGCCGGAAGAACAGCCGGTACAGCCTTCAGAAGAGTATAAGGAGATGTATCATTCGATGGAGGATAACATAAAGGACGAGGAACCCAGTCTCTATTACACGTACTTCCGTATGCGAAATGCCAGCGACCAGCCGCTGTACATTGCTGCAAGAGTACGAAGGAACCCATACGGATTCTTCTACTACCTCAAGCCGAAGGAACAAGCTACGCATTGGTGTTGTATAGAAAATTGCGCGGGTTTGAATTTCGATATGGATCAGGTATTAATCAAAGACTTGAACAAAGGCTTAGATTATTTAGAAATTTATTACCGAAACGATAAGGCCGGGACTTTAGGTCCGGAGAAAGATACCGCGATGCTTTATAATTTTATAAAGCCTATGACGGAAGAGATGGTCGGAACGCCGCGCGACCCGGCCCGTTGGGAGTATGAAGAGTTCCCGGACCGCCCCCGTGCCGTGCGATGGACGATTCATATCACCAATGAGGACTATGAAGAAGCCGTCCGTGCGACCACCGAGCGGTGGAAAGATTGGGATCGCTGGAGCGGTGAGCCGATAGAATGGGAATGATTTTCAATTTCGTCTATATCGTAGAAGCGGTAATTAATTATAAGATTTCAAAAATAGTTATTTCAATATTTCAAGTATTTTCAATCCTAATTTTGTTGTTTTATAAAGTCTGCCTTTTTTAGCATTTTCATTGAGACATATTACTAGTTTTTTACTTTTCAAATCATTTAATGCACTGGATACTTGTGTTGGACGTAAATTGGTTTCTTTTGCAATTTCAGAAGGCATTTTATAATCATTGCCAGACAATGACTTTATTGTTTTGTACCGTGAAGATGATACTTTTATAAATCCGATAATTTCCCAGATATTTTCTTCACTTTCTTTTTTATTCATGTTATATGTCTTTATGTTGCATTAATCACTTTTTTATTTATAACTTTATTCTGTATTATTTTATTTTTACTTGGTTTTTATTCTATTTATTATGTTTTAGTAACAATTTTATACTACTTGTCACAAAAATGTTATTTGTAAGTTAAACATGGTTTTAATTTACATTTTTATGATGGTGGCTTGGCTATTGTTATAAAACATCATTTACTATTTAATTTCAATGTAAAAGTAGTAAATTTGGGAAATATGGGATAAATTAACTTAAGAATTATACTTGTCTGTTTAATAAAAGAATAGGTAAAATTTTGCACATTTTAGGGGTTTGTGCAATTTTTTTAAGATAATGGCTGTCATTTATATGCAGTCTGAATTTTTTAAATAGAGGTATAATTCTTGTTAATTTTGATTATTTCAGCTTTTTTTATATTTCTAAAGTCATTCAAATCTTTAAACTTAAAAATACTGGTTTATTTTTTTAATATTATTTTACTTACTAAAATTTACTAAAATAGAAAGCTTTTTATATAGCAATTTGCCAATATTTAAATAGTAAATTAACTTAAATTATTTATTGTTGAATTATATTGAACTAAAAAATTATGTAGAGGTAGGTTTCATGAAATTTGAAGAACAAGAATCAATCGACGATTCCTCAAAAGAAACTGTATTAAAGCCTGAAATAGAAGAAAATGAGGCTTTTGAAAAAATTGAACCAATGTTAGATTATGGTAATATTAAAAGTTCAAAAGATATTGAAGTTCCTCCATTATTAATTGATCAAGTTATTGGACACGAAGAGTCCATTGAAACTATTAAAAAAGCAGCAAAACAAAGGAGAAATATTTTACTTATCGGTGATCCTGGGGTTGGAAAATCAATGCTTGCTAAAGGTATGGCTCAGATTTTACCTCATGAATCCTTAGAAGATATTTTAATTTATCCGAATGTAGAAGATAATAATCATCCATTAATAAGGTCTGTTCCAGCAGGAGAAGGTAAAAAAATAGTAAAGGCAACCAAAGGATCTGCTAAAAACCATGAAGAGAAAAAAACATTAATTACAACATTTGTTATTGCAGCTATTGTTGTTATTGGATTTATGTATGGCAGAATACTTGAAGCTATTATTGCAGCAGCATTAATATTGCTTATTTCTATTCAGATAAAACCTAAAAACAATAACATGTCTCCAAAATTACTGGTTAATAATGAAGATAAAAGATTCGCACCATTTATGGATGCAACTGGTGCTCATGCAGGAGCATTACTTGGAGATGTCCGTCACGACCCTTATCAGTCTGGAGGTCTTGGAACTCCTGCACATGAACGTGTGGAATCAGGAATGATTCATAAAGCTAACAAAGGTGTTTTATACATTGATGAAATAGGTACAATGACTATGAAAACACAACAAGAGCTTTTATCTGCAATGCAGGAAAAAAAATATGCTATTACTGGTCAAAGTGAAAACAGCAGTGGTGCAATGGTAAGGTCTCAGGCAGTACCGTGTGATTTCGTTCTTGTAGCATCAGGTAACCTTCAAGTTCTTGAAGGAATGCACATAGCTATGAGGTCAAGAATCAGGGGATACGGTTATGAAGTTTTCATGAAGGATTCAATGGAAGACACTCCGGAAAACAGGAAAAAATTAGTAAGGTTTGTAGCTCAGGAAGTTAAAAATGATGGAAGAATTCCTCATTTTGCTCCTGATGCATTAGATGAAATTATTTTAGAAGCAAAACGTCGTTCAGGAAAACAAGATGCTTTAACTCTTAAATTAAGGGATTTAGGTGGACTTGTAAGATCATCTGGTGATGTAGCTATTGAAAAAGGTGCTGATTTGGTAACTGCTGAACATGTAATTGAAGCTAAAAAATTCTCCAGAACATTAGAACAGCAAATAGCTGACAGATCCATCAAACAAAGAAAAGAATACAGTATGGTTCACCCTGAAGGTGGAAGAGTTGGTCTTGTAAATGGACTTGCAGTTATTGGAGATAGAAGTGGTATTGTTTCACCAATTGCTGCTGAAGCTGCTCCTGCTCAATCAAAAGAAGGTGGAAAAATCATAGCTACAGGTAAACTTGGTGAAATCGCTAATGAATCAGTTCAAAATGTAAGTGCATTAATTAAAAAATACACTAACAAGGATATTTCTGATTATGATATTCATGTTCAGTTTATTCAAACTTACGACGGTGTAGAAGGGGACAGTGCAAGTGTTTCAATAGCTACTGCAGTAATTTCTGCTGTTGAGGATATTCCTATTGATCAGACTGTTGCATTAACCGGATCTTTAAATGTTCGTGGGGATGTAATGCCTATTGGTGGTGCTACAGCTAAAATTGAAGCTGCTGCAGAATCCGGAATTAAAAAAGTATTGATTCCTAAGTCTAACATGAAAGATGTTATGCTTGAGAAAAAATACGAAGACATGATTAAGATAGTTCCAACTGAAACTTTAAGTGATGTATTGGAAAATATTTTAATTAGCGGCAGTAAAAAAGACCGTTTAATTGAAAAAATGAGAAATTTAAGTTCCAAAGTTGCAAGTAAAGTTTCCAAATCTCAAATTGAAAAACCAGCTACTAACTAAGTTGGTTTTTATTATTCTTTTTTTTATTTTAAATTTTTTCAATCGCATTTTTATAACGAAAACATAATATATTAATAATTTTATATTAATATAATATATTAGAAGTTGAAATGTGATTGATATGGGTGGTAAAATTCGTTTTAATGTAGCTAAGTTTGGAGCTAAGGTAGCTTCTCAGGTATCTAAATTTGGATTTGGAAGTGGTAATAATCTTCCGGGATATGTTTTTTATAAGATTGCTGGAAAGGAAGCACTAAAAGATTTGGCTCATGAAATGAGTATTGGACCTATTTTAATCACAGGAACCAATGGAAAAACTACTACAACAACTCTTTTAATTAAATTGCTTTCTGCTGATACGAAAATCAGAAAAAGCTTTGAAAGCAATACTATTCATGCAATAACTACAGGTATTTTAAAAGGTGATGGGGATCTTGGTGTTTTTGAATATGGAATCAGAAATAAGAGCTATGGAATTCCGGACACTGTTCAGAGACTTATTGATCCTGTAGGTGTTGTTTATACAACAATTTCACGTGAACATTCACAGGTAGCAGGTGTTAAAAATCCCTTTGAGGAATATGTAGATGCCAAATCTCTACTTTCACAGGGTATGACTCGGGGAGTTGTTATTTCTAATGCAGATGATCCCGTAACAGCAAATATTGCTTGCAATAAACGAAATGACCTGCATGTTAATTTTTATGGATTGGCCATTGATAGTATTAATGATATTTTCGAATCAGACAGTCCAAATTGTCCAAGGTGTGGCAAAAAGCTTGAATACTCTCAAAAATTCTTGAATCACAGAGGAATTTACAGTTGCTGCTGCGGTTTTAAACGCCATGAACCTAATGTTAAATTGGTTGGTGCTGACTTTAAGCCTGATAATTGGGATTTGACAATTGAAGGAAATTTATATAATTATACAAATAATAAGGATATTTCATTTGAAGTAAGTATAAATGTTCCTTCATTCGGATTCCATAATATTTACAACACATTGGCTTCCATTTGCACATATGCTACTTTTACTCCAAAAATAGACAATATTGAAAATACTATTAAAGAGGTTTTCAATAATTTGGACATGTCTTTTATTCCTCCTGGAAGATTTGAAGTAGTTAAATTAAATGACAAATATGTTGGTTTGGGACAGGGAGATAATGGTGATGCAGCTAAAATCAATGCATTATTTATGAATCAGTATATTGACGGTCCTTTAGAATTTATTTACACAACTCCTGATGAAAATGAGGAAGAAATATTTGAAGACCATTTTGAAGTTATTAAAAATTTAAATCCTGACCATATGATTGTTGTTCCCGGAAGAAAATCCATTGAAAAAGCTAAGGAATATTATAACATAATATCTGAAGAATATGATAATGCTGATTTTTATCCATTAAGCTATGATAAAATGGATGAAAGGATTAGAAAACTGGTGGATTTGGCTGAAACTTCAGATTATAATTATGTGATTATGACAGGCTGCGGTGAAGAGCAGGAAATGTGGGAAAATATAAAACAAAAATTAATCAATAAATAATATTGTTTTCAATTATATTATTTATTGTTTTATAGAAGTTGTCTTCGCTTTTTTTGATTTGTCTAAATGATGAATCGATTTTACATCCGCATAAATCACAGCTGCCGATAATGAAGTCATTGCTGTTTTTTTTAATCAGGATTCCGAAGTACTCTTCTTTTAAATCCCCATATTTTTGAAATTCTTCACTGCTGAGACTTATAGTTTTATCTTCAATGGAAAAAATATCGCATTCATTAAACATAGGTATAAAAGCGAGCATTCCGAAAGTTATAAAGATATTTTCATGTTTAAGGACTTTTAAGACTTTTTCAACATAGCTGTCTTCATTTTCAATTCCATATTTTTTTAATTCACCAATGTTGTTGGAACCCATTGTGCAATTATCACGGATTATACAAATAGCTAGTTGGGGGTCTATATAATTATCACATTTAGCTACAATATTTTCAATACTTTTTTCAATATTCATTAATAACACCTTCGTAACTTTCACATAATGAAAGAACCTCTTCAATTTTTGGAATTTGATTGAGCCAATCTATAGGAATTGAATCAAATCCATAATAAATTCCAGAAAGCCCTCCACAAACAGCTGCAATAGTATCAGTATCTCCACCTAAATTAACAGCTTTCAGGACACTGTCTTTATAATTGTAAGTAGTTTCCAAACAATAAATGACACTTTCAAGAGTGTCTATTACATAACCTGAACTTTTAATATTCTCTTTTAAATCATCATTAAAAATTCTCTCAAAATGTTTAAGCTCTTCTGAATCTTTGTAATGTTTTCTGATTTTATCGCAGGCTATTTTAACATGTTCTTTAATTGTTAAATTATCTGAAATCATTGATTTGGCCAGTTCAACATAAAATACGCAGGCTATTTTTGATCTTAAATGGCCATGAGTTAAGCCGGATATATTTTCAATTGTTTCATAGTCAATGTCATGGATAAAGGCCAGAGGCAAAATTCTCATTAGAGATCCGTTTCCATTATCTCTTTCACTGACTCCTCCACAATTCAGGGCTTCAAAACCATTTTTAAACCTTAATAATGATTCATAAGTTGTGTTGCCGTAATCAAAAGTTTCTCCATACTGAGTGTATTTGCCATTAAGAAGCCATTCTAAAAACTCGCTTTGGATATCTTCATAGTCAATAGTCTTTTTATTGCAGATGCTGCTCATAGTAGCCAGGGTCATTGAAGTATCATCTGAATAAGTTCCTGGCGGCATATTATATGTTCCGTAACCTGTTATAGTTTTAACCGGATTTTTTTGGAGTGTTTCACGGGAACTGAACTCCGCCGGAACACCTAAAGCATCACCGACAACAAATCCACAAATACCTGCTTTGATTTTCATAGATATAGTTATATCTTTAAAGTTGATATAAATAGCAGTTTCAAATTCATAAATTATAATTATCACTTCAAATAATTATTTAACATAGTGATTCTCAAAACACAGAATTTAATTTTAAGGTCATGGAAGGTAGATGATGCTGAAGAGTTGTATCATCATGCTAAAAATCCAAAAATTGGTCCGATTGCAGGGTGGCCACCACATAAAAATGTTGAAAATAGTTTGGAGATAATTCAAACTGTTTTTGCAAAGGATGAAACTTATGCCATAACTTTAAATGGTCAAATTATAGGATGTGTGGCTTTGTTTGTTTATCCTGACGGAAATCATTATTGGGGAGAAAATAATGCAGAACTTGGATATTGGATTGCAGAAGAATTTTGGGGAAATAATTATGCATGTGAAGCATCTGAAAAACTTTTAATACATGGTTTTAAGGATTTAAAGTTAAATAAAATATTTGCTTCATTTAGAAAAAATAACCTTCAGTCAAAAAGGGTTCTTGAAAAATTAAATTTTAAATACTTTGATGAACTACAAAATATTGATTATACCGGAAAATGCTATCTGGAAATTGTAATGAGTTTAGAAAATAATGACACTGGATGATAATATGGAAACATTGGAAGCAATTAATAAAAGAAAAAGCATTCGTGCTTATAAGGATGAGCAAATAACGAAAGAGGAATTAGACACAATTATAGGAGTAGCTAATAAAGCCCCAAATGCAGGACCATTTCAAGTTAGTGTAATTCAAAATAAAGAGTTTTTAAGTGAAATAAATGATAAAACTAAAGAGTTCATGTTAAATTCTGAAGGTTTTATGCGCCAGAGAGCTTCTATTCCAGGTTATGAACCATTATATGGTGCTCCAACTTTAATTGTTATTTCTGCACCTGAGGGTCCTTTTTCTCAAATAAATGTTTCAGCATCTGCAACAACAATGATTTTGGCAGCTACTGATTTGGGATTGGCTACATGTTATGTTGTATCTCCAATAGCTATTTTAACTCAGCTTAAAGATAAATTAAACCTTCCTGAAGATTTCATACCAGTTTCAGGTATTTTAGTTGGTTATGAAGCTCCCTGTGATATTCCATCTCCTGAACGTGAAATTCCAGATAATATAAATTTTATTGGTTAGATAATTATGGTTAGAATTTGTAAAAATTGCGGATTTGAGAATCAGGACAGCTATGACTTTTGTGCCAAATGCGGAACTCCATTAGTGGAAGGGCTCCAGCCCAACACATTCTTTGTTTATAGAAATGTGGAACGGGGAATTAGTAGGAAATTTATAATTATTTCTTATATAATTACCATATTTTTTTCATTTGGAGGTTTTCTCATGGATCTGGTAGCTAGAAATACTTCAATGGGTTTTTTTAGCTTCTTTGGATTTTTCATGCCGTTTTTCCTAATTCAGGCACAGGATAATAATATTAAAAAGCATGGTTTTATCCAATTGTTCATATCTCTTGTTGGATTTATTCTGTTTGTAAGAACTTTACCATTGTAAAAAAAGAGTTTTCAGTATTGTTTTTAAAAAACAATACTTTTTTTTAAATTTAAACAAAATGTATTTTCATATCTCCAGTTAATAAACATTCTGGAATTGCCAAATAATTTATGTGGAAATCATCCATTGCTTTATCAGCTGCATCTCCACGGTCCATTCCGTCACCCCAGTCGTATTGGCGAATATCGGATATGATGTCTCCGCCAAATATTTTCTCGGCTGCATTATTATTTACTGTTATGATAATATTTGGAGATATATTGTAAGTGTATTCCATTATTTCTTTAGCTGCTCCGTAAGGATTGTCGGGATCATCTAAATGAATGTTGTGTAGTGTTTGATGCTGTGCGTTAAATGAACTTCCCGGATAAATCCAGTTAAATCCACCGGTTAAATTCCATGTGGCACCCATGTCAACACCAGGAATACCTCCTTCACTTTCGTCTTCAGCTATTATTAACACACTAGAAGTTGCAGCTATTCCCACTATAACAATGACAGCAAGTATTATAACTGCAAAAATAATTCTTCCAATTTTCATGATTTACAATTGTTTTTAGCATTAATATAGTTAACTTTTTTTATGTTAAAATCAAATATTAATTATTATATTAATTTTTGGTGATAATGTGATTATTGGTGGTTCAGCATCTCAAGATTTGGCCGCTCATGTGGCAGAAGAGTTAAATGATGATTTATGTTATGTAGAAACTAAAAAATTCCCAGATGGGGAAAGATATTTGCGTGTTGATGGTGAGATTGATGATGAAGTTACTGTTATCCAATCTACCGGATATCCTCAGGATGAAAATTTGATGGAATTGCTGTTTTTAATATCAAATCTTAAAGACCTCGGAGCAAAAAAAGTTAGGGTTGTTGTTCCATATATGGGTTATGCAAGACAGGAAAAACGTTTTCATGATGGGGAAGCAGTTTCTGCAAAAATTGTAGCTAATTTAATTCAATCTGCAGGTGCTGATGAATTTATTACATTTAATATTCATGAAAAATGTGTTTTGGACTTTTTTGATATACCGACTACAAATATTTCTGCTATGGGTGCAATAGCCGAATATATTGATGAAAAAATTGATGAAAAACCTTTAATTGTTGCTCCTGATAAAGGAGCATATCCTTTTGCTCAGGAAATAGCTGAAATTCTTGATTGTGAATGCACTTATCTGTCTAAAGTTCGTCTTGGACCTGATAAGGTGGAAACCAGAATTGTTGATGTTGAAGGCAGTTCTGATGAAACAGTTAATGTGGATTCAGTTAAAGGCAAAAAGGCATTTATTATTGATGATATTATAGCTACCGGTGGAACTATTGTTAATGCAGTTAAAATATTAAAGGAATACGGTGCCAAATCAGTTGATGTTTGTTGTGTTCATCCGATTTTGGTAAATGGAGCTACTATGAGAATCTATGCAGCTGGTGCTAACAGTTTAATATCTACCAATAGTTTATCTGCAGACAGTTCTCGTGTTTCTCTTGCAAAAAGCATAGCGAATGTTTTGAGGGATTAAAGATGTTTGATAAAGATGCTATTAAAAAAGAACTTATTGAAGGATCTAATATAATTTTAAAAAGATATGATGAAGATGATGTTGTTGATTCCATATCTGTTATGAATACAAAAGATCATGTTATTTTTTTAGGGTCTTTAAGAGTTTATAATGAAATGAATGTTAAAAATATTGAGAAAGCTTTAGAAAACTGTTTTGAAGACTACGGCAAAGTTAGCATAAGAAGTAGAAAAGTTGTTCCCTGCTGTTCCCTGCCCTATTTCCATATCAGTTTTCACATCAATGTTGATGAAGTAATTTAGAAAAGCATGAAAAAATTTAAACTAAACTCACCTTACAAGCCATTAGGTGATCAGCCAAAAGCCATTAATTCATTAGTTGATGGGATAAATAAGGGTGAAAAGGAACAGACTCTTTTAGGAGTTACAGGTTCCGGCAAAACTTTTACAATGGCTAATGTTATTGAAAAAGTTCAAAAACCTACCCTTGTCATCTCCCATAATAAAACATTAGCTGCACAGCTTTATGAGGAATTTAAGGAGTTTTTTCCAGACAATGCAGTTGAATATTTTGTCAGTTATTATGATTATTATCAGCCTGAGGCATATGTTCCAAGAACTGACACTTTCATTGATAAAGAATCATCTGTCAACGAAGAAATCGACATAATGAGACATTCTGCTACCCAATCACTTTTATCCCGTGATGATGTGATTGTAGTCAGCAGTGTCAGCTGTATTTATGGTGTAGGTTCTCCGGAGGATTATGGGGAATTTGCATTTGGAATAGCTGTAGGGGACAATTATGACCGTTCAGATATTATTCGCAAACTTGTTTTCATGCAGTATGAAAGAAATGATATTGAATTTGCAAGAGGTCATTTTAGAGTACGCGGAGATGTAATTGAAATAAATCCTGTTCACGGTACTCCTCCTGTAAGAGTTGAGCTATTTGGTGATGAAATAGATGCAATCAGTTTAATTGATAAAGTCACAGGCAAAAAAACAGAAAGTTTAAAAAGATACATGATTTTCCCGGCAAAGCACTTTGTTGTCGGGCAGGATAAAATGGATACAGCAATCAGAAACATTTCTGATGAGCTGGATGAAAGATTAAATGAGTTTAATTTATCAAATAAGCTTCTGGAAGCTCAAAGATTGGAACAAAGGACACGTTTTGATATTGAAATGCTTCAGGAAATGGGATATTGTCCAGGTGTAGAAAATTATTCCATGCATCTGTCCGGAAGAAAATGGGGTGAAAAACCTTATTCATTATTAAAATACTTCCCTGAAGATTATCTGACTATTATTGATGAGTCTCATGTTACACTGCCTCAAATTCGTGGAATGTATAATGGAGACAGGGCACGTAAAGAGACTTTAGTAGAACATGGATTCAGATTACCTTCTGCTAAGGAAAACAGGCCATTGAGATTTGATGAATTTGAATCATCTATAAACCAAATCATTTATGTTTCAGCTACTCCAGGAGCTTATGAATTGTCAAGATCAAGTAATATTGTTGAGCAGATTATCCGTCCGACAGGTTTGGTTGATCCTGAAGTGATTATTCGTCCGGTTAAAGGTCAGGTTGAAGATTTGCTTGGTGAAGTTAAAAAAAGAGCTAAAAAAGATGAAAGAGTTTTAGTTACAACTTTAACCAAGAAAATGGCTGAAGATTTAACTGATTACTATGCAAAAATAGGTGTTAAAGTCAGATATATGCACTCTGAAATAGACACTTTGGAGAGAATTGACATCGTAGATGATTTAAGACGGGGAACATTTGATGTGCTGGTCGGTGTAAATTTACTTAGGGAAGGTCTTGATTTGCCGGAAGTTTCTTTAGTAGCTATTTTAGATGCAGATAAGGAAGGATTTTTAAGAAATGAAACTTCTTTAATTCAGACTATTGGAAGAGCTGCAAGAAATATCAACGGTCAGGTAATCATGTATGTTGATGAAATGACTGATTCTGTTAAAAATGCAACAGCTATTACAAGTAAAAGAAGAAAAATCCAAATCAAGTATAATGAAAAACATGGTATTGTTCCTAAAACTACTAAAAGGGCACTTAAGGATAAAAAAGTAGCTGAGGATTTGGATATTGAAGGAACGGATATTAGTAAAATACCTAAAGATGAATTACGTTTACTTATCAGTGATTTGGAAAATGACATGAAAGAAGCAGCAGCTAAACTTGATTTTGAAAGAGCAGCCAGTTTAAGAGATCAGATAGCTACTTTAAAAGGATTAAAAAAAGATTCTTCATAGAATAATTTAAAATGGTAACTGTCCATTAATTTTAATTTTTGCATTTTATTTAATGGACAGCTAGAACTTATTTTTTTAGAAAGTTGTTTTTAGTGTTTTTAATATTTCATCGGAGGTTTTTCCTTCGTTTTCAAGAGTTTTTATTGTGTTTTTCATATTTGTTTTTTCTTCTTGTTTTCCTTCTTGTCTAAGTTCTATTTCTCTGTTGTGTAGTTTTTCGTTTATGCTTTGTCCTTTTAGGGTACTCATTGTTCTCACCTTTTCTAATGTTTCTGGGTTTTTTATGAATATTTCTGTTGTTAGCCAAAGTCCCCATGTTAATATTTTAGTTTGTTTGGTTGTTATTTTGGTAATTTTGTTAACATAACCACAGATTTCTTTAACTATTTCTTCAGAATTTTTGGTTGTGTTTAAAAATGGTATGAAAATTAAATCTAATATGTCAAAAGCTGTTAGTTTTTTGTTATTTTCTATTTTGATTTTAACATTTTTTAATCTTTGGTCTCCGGGATATTTTTTTAGAAAAATTATTCTTATTGGTGTATATTTATTTACTTTTCCAATCCAGCATTCTGTTTCTGATTTGTTTGGATTGCCTGTAGATATTATGATGGTATTTATGGGTTTTCCAGTTTCTTCATGTAATTCCATGTCGTAACGTCCAGTATGGGTAAGATTACCATGAGTTAAGTTACCGCTGTAATGTTCATAATGGATATATGAATCATCAACCATTTCATATACAAAATCCATTAATAAACCCTTAAAATTAGGTGTTATTAATTCTGTAGAATATACCTTTTTAATTTTTGTACAAGGCAATGGTTCATGTATTTCATCTGTTTCTTTTTTTAATGCTTCTAAATAATCAAAGAGGTCTTGACCATAATATTTTGCTAATCCTTTTATTAATTTATCCTGTTTTTGATAAATCATTTTTTCTCTCCTTAATTGTTTAGTATTCTATAAATCGATTTGATAAAATACACTAATACTTTCTATTGGCCACTATATAAGTTGTTAAGTTGTAAATAACTTAAATAAAATAGTTTTAAGTAAATTTAACACTTTTAAATCAATATTTCAATAGTTTTTATAATAGTGGTGTGGATACAGTTCCAAAATATTAAGTGGAAAAATGATTAGATATATTTATATATGTAGATGTCTAATATTTGTTTGATACATTACGAATGTTTTATTTTTCAAATGCTCTTAGATTGATATATTATATTGGGGCATTGGATAATTATTATTAAGGAGGGTACTATGACAAAAGACTCTAAAAAACAGATTATCATTAAAGGAGCTAAAGAACATAATTTGCAAAATATCGATTTAGCTATTCCCCGTGATGAATTTATTGTAATAACAGGATTAAGCGGGTCTGGTAAGTCTTCGCTTGCTTTTGATACAATTTATGCTGAAGGACAGCGCAGATATGTTGAATCTCTCTCAGCTTATGCAAGACAATTTTTAGGGCAAATGAAAAAGCCTGAAATGGAATATATTGAAGGTTTGTCTCCTGCTATTTCAATAGATCAAAAAACCACAAAAGAAAACCCAAGATCTACAGTAGGAACTATTACTGAAATTTATGATTATCTTAGATTATTATTTGCAAGAATAGGGACACCCCACTGTCCAAAATGTGGAAAGGAAATATCTCACCAAACATTGGGTCAAATTGGAGACAGTATAATAGAAGAAGGGGAAGGTAAAAAAATACATATTTTAGCTCCGGTTGTTAGGGATAAAAAAGGCCAGCACAAGGATGTTTTGGATGATTTGAGAAACAAAGGATTTGTAAGGGCAAGAGTGGACGGTGAAGTTAGAGACCTTGAAGAAGATATTGACCTTCCGAAAACTTACAGACACAGCATTGAAGTAGTTGTAGACAGACTAAAAATAAGAAAGGATGTTGACTTTAAAAGAAGACTGGTTGATTCTCTAGAAACAGCTTCAGAGTTTGCAGACGGACTGATAAATGTACTGTTTTCAGATGATGGCAGAGATTATGAGAAAAAATATTCAGAACACTTTGCCTGTGTAGACTGTGGAATAAACTTTGAAGAACTCACTCCAAGGATGTTTTCATTTAATGCACCTCAGGGAGCATGTCCTGAATGTAATGGTATTGGAGTTAAAATGGAAATAGATCCTGATTTAATTATTCCAAATAAAAATCTTACATTAAATGAAGGGGCAGTTACTCCTTGGGCAAAATCAAATAAAAAAGAAAATTATTATCATCAGATGCTGGAAGCAGTATCAAAGCATTTTAACTTTAGCATGGACACTCCATTTAATGAATTAACCAAAGAACAGCAGGACATAATATTATATGGCTGTGACGATAAAATACCATTTTCATTTAAACGTAGAAATAAATCTTATCAAGTTAATCGTCAGTTTGAAGGGGTTATTCCGAGAATGGAACGTTTATACATTGAAACCAAATCAAATTACAGCAGGAAATATATTTCCAAATTCATGAGTGACAGAAAATGTCATGTATGTCATGGAAAAAGACTTCGTCCTGAGGTACTGGCTGTAACTGTTGGTGGAAAATCAATAGCTGACGTAGTGGAAATGTCAATTAAGGATTCATATCAGTTCTTCTTGAATTTGGAACTTACTGACAGAGAACAGTTCATAGCTAAAGAGGTTTTAAAAGAAATCAGACAGAGACTTAAATTCCTTGTAGATGTTGGGCTTGACTATTTATCAATGGCACGTTCATCAGGTACACTGTCTGGTGGTGAAGCTCAAAGAATCAGATTAGCTACTCAAATAGGCTCCGGATTAGTTGGTGTTCTATATATTTTAGATGAACCAAGTATTGGTCTTCATCAAAGAGATAATGTAAAACTTATTGAAACACTAAAGAGACTTAAAAACTTGGGAAATACTTTAATTGTTGTAGAACACGATGAAGAAACAATATTGTCTGCAGATTATGTTGTAGATATAGGTCCTGGAGCAGGAGAACACGGTGGAAAAGTAGTTGCCTGCGGAACTCCTAAAGAGATTATGGAGTCACATGAATCTGTTACCGGTCAGTATATTTCAAGACGTGAAACAATACCAATTCCACAAACACGCAGATCAGGAAATGGTGAATCACTTATAATCAGGGGAGCCAGACAAAACAATCTTAAAAATATTGATGTTGAAATACCTTTAGGCAAGTTCACATGTGTTACAGGAGTAAGCGGGTCTGGTAAAAGCAGTCTGATTAATGAAATTTTATACAAAGGGTTAAGCGGAAAATTAAACAATAAATTTACCTTTGCAGGAGATTATGATAAAATTGAAGGTGTAAGCAACATTGATAAAATCATAGCTATTGACCAAAAACCGATAGGACGTACTCCAAGATCAAATCCTGCAACTTATACTGGAGTTTTCACGGATATTCGTGATTTATTTGCAGAAACTCCAGAAGCTAAAGCTAGGGGATATAAACCTGGCAGATTTAGTTTTAATGTAAAGGGAGGAAGATGTGAAGCATGTTCCGGTGACGGTATTGTGCAAATTGAAATGCACTTTTTAGCTGATGTATTTGTTCCATGTGAAGTGTGCGGCGGCAAAAGATACAATGAAGAGACTTTAGACATTCGTTACAAAGGTAAAAATATTTATGAAGTTTTGGAAATGACTGTTGAAGAAGCATTGGACTTTTTTGAACATATTCCGAAAATACATAAAAAACTTAAAACCTTGCTTGATGTAGGTTTGGGCTATATGAAAATAGGTCAGCCGGCTACTACTTTATCAGGTGGTGAAGCTCAAAGGATTAAATTAGCTAAAGAGCTTTCAAGGTCAAATACAGGTAACACATTATATATTTTGGATGAACCTACAACTGGTCTTCATTTTGCAGATATTAAGAGATTGTTGTCAGTTCTTGCCAGATTGACTGATGCGGGCAATTCAGTTGTTGTTATTGAGCATAATTTGGATGTTATTAAAACAGCTGATTATATTATTGATTTGGGTCCTGAAGGTGGAGATGGTGGTGGAAAAGTAATAGCTACCGGAACTCCAGAAGAAATAGCCAAATCTGGAACATACACGGGTGAATTTTTACAAAAAATCCTTAGTGAAAATATCACACCTTATGCCAAACAGCTTGTTAAAGAGAAAATGAGCAAGTAAATTTTCTCTTTTTCAACAAAGTATTTAATAAAGTTATGACATATTAACTTTAAGTTCACTTTTTTAGAAGTAACTAATATTTAAGGTGAAATATTTTGAAATTTGTAGATTTTTTCTCAATTTTTATTCGCGGAATACTTATGGGTTCTGCAGATATTGTTCCTGGAGTTTCTGGAGGAACAATTGCATTAATCACAGGTATTTACGAACGTTTGGTACATTCAATTAGTACAATTAATTTTACTTTCATAAAACCATTACTTAAAGGAGATTTAAAGGGTTTTAAAGAAAGACTATTCTATGAAATTGACTTTAAATTTTTCATACCATTATTATGCGGTATTGGACTTGCAATGTTGACATTAGCTAATGTTATATCCTATTGTATGGATGTATACACGGCTTTAACCTATTCCTTCTTTTTAGGATTAATTATAGCTTCATCATATGTGTTATACAGGCAAATGGATGAACTTACTCTCAAACATGTAATTTTTACTGTTATTGGGGCTGTTTTAGCATATATTTTTGTAAGTTTAAATCCGATAGCTATGAATCATACTTTGCCGATACTGTTCATATCAGGTTTGATAGCTATCTGTGCAATGATTTTGCCGGGTATTTCAGGATCATTTTTACTTTTATTGTTAGGTCAGTATGAGTATATGTTAAATGCTTTAAAGACTATGAGTTTAAGTGAAATTGTTGTATTTTGTGCAGGTGCCCTTATTGGTATTTTAGGATTTTCCAAAGTCTTAAATTATTTGCTTGAACATCATGAAGGCATTACAATGGCATTTCTTATTGGTGTGATGATCGGTACATTAAAACTTCCTGTTGTACATATTGTAAATACAACTCCTCTTACATTTGCTGCATTATTGCCTTGTATTATCCTGGCTATTATTGGATTTGTTATAATTGTTGTTATGGAAACTAAATTCGATTATATCGAATGATTTTTCCTCTTTTTTTTTAAAATATTATAAACCTTAACGATATAATATTATATAATGATAATTCTTAAAAAAATAAAAAAACAGTGGAAATTATATCCAATAGGTTCTCCAAAAGGAGCATTGAATAATAAAAGAGAACCTGAGTATGTTGGAACTGTTAAATTTAAAAAATATGATGATTCAATAGCTATTTCCAGATTTGTAGCTGATTACAATTACTCGGATTCATCTAATTTATCAGAAAAATTAGTTCCGCCTCAGGAAGTAATTAAACTTTTAAGGAGTCAGGCTGTTTTTTTAGCAACTAGGGATGATGAAGTTGAGGATTATCTTAAATCACTGAATATTAAGGTAAGGCACACCAGAGTTTGTGATTTTTGCGCATTTGAAGGAAATATTACAATTGTAAACTCTGAATTTTCATATAAACACAATAATCAGTTGATATGTGAGCAGTGTGCATATGAAACAATTAAAAGGGAAATTAAACTTCAGGGATTTGATAAAAAAATATTCAGAAACCTTAAAGACATTTTAGATAAAACAGGTAATTTGGAAAAAACATTGTCTGTTCTCTCACCTAAATTTGATCCGCTTTCTAACAGAAATTTAACATTATTTGACAGAGTAGATACAAAATCCAAGTATAAAATACCTGATGTATCAATGAAAAGACTTAAAATACCTCATAAGTTCAGGGATATTTTAATTAAAAATGGAAATAAAAAATTATTGCCTGTCCAGTATTTGGCAATTAAGGAAGGCCTTTTAAAAAATCAGGATTTGCTTGTTGTAAGTGCAACAGGAAGTGGAAAAACTTTGGTTGGAGAGCTTGCAGGAATAACCAAAGCAATGAAAGGTCAAAAATTTATATTCCTGACACCTCTGGTAGCACTGGCTAATCAGAAATACCGTGATTTTAAAAGAAAATATAAAAAGTTAGGCTTAAAGGTAGCTATTAAAGTAGGTAGAAATAGGGTTAAAGCTAAAGGTGAATTGAAACTGCCTGACAGTGATGTTAAAGATGCAGATATAATTGTTGGAACCTATGAAGGCTTGGATTATCTTTTAAGAAACGGGAACTCAGCTTTATTGTCTAATTTAGGAGTGGTTTTAATTGATGAAATCCACATGATTGATGATGAAGACAGAGGAACAAGACTTAATGGATTAATAAAACGTATCAAGCATTTATATCCTCATTCACAGATTATCGGTCTTTCAGCTACTGTTAAAAATCCTGAATTTTTAGCAGGTGAGTTTAATATGAAATTGGTGGAATATTCTCAAAGGCCGGTTCCATTGGAACGTCATTTGGTTTATATTAGATCAGAATCTTCAAAACACCATATAATGCAAAAATTAGCTAAAAAGGAATTTAATACAAAGTCTAAAAAAGGTTACAGAGGACAGACTATAATTTTCACCAATTCAAGACGAAAAACTCATAAGATAGCTAATTTCCTCCAAAATAAAAAGGTCAATGCCGCAGCATATCATGCAGGTCTGTCCTATTATAAAAAAGAAAAAATAGAAAAGGACTTTGACAGGGGAAAAATATCTGTTGTTGTAACTACAGCGGCACTTGCTGCAGGTGTTGATTTTCCAGCGTCACAGGTAATATTTGACTCATTGGTAATGGGAAATAAGTGGATCAGTCCAAATGAATTTTCACAAATGCTTGGACGTGCAGGAAGACCAAGCTATCATGACAGGGGAATAGTATATTTGCTGCCTGAAGTAGGCCATGACTTTGACGGCGAAAGTGAAGAGGCAAAGGCACTGGATTTACTTGAAAGTGACAGCGAAGATGTATTTATAGAATATGATGAAGAAAGCTCATATGAACAGATATTGGCAGATATTTCTTCAAGATCAATAAAAACAACAGATGAGTTAAATAAATTCTATAAAAATATAAATATTCCGGTAGACATTAAAACAGCCATTAATGAAATGGAAGATTTGGGATTAATAGATATTGTAGGAAATAAATTAAACATAACAAAATATGGCCGTGCAGTATCAGTATCCTTTTTATCTCTGGAGGATGCGGATTATATTAAAAAATCAATTGATGATAGGGGATATCTAAAAGTCTATTTAAGAAAGTCTCCGTACTATAAGAAAAAAGACAAATTCAACAAATTAAGGGTAAAAATATTGGCTATTGGACTGCAGCTGGAAATGTTTGAAAATGCATATCTGTCTTCAGTTGTACATAATCAGATAGCAAACGCTTTAAAAATTAAATTTTCAACAAGACTGTTTGCAGAATCAACACTTGATATTATTTCATCAGGTGAAGCAATAAGTAAGCTGGACAAAAAATTCCAGGATGCTCTAATTAATATTCAATCAGATTTCTTAAAATGCAAATGTGAAGACAGACCGTTTTGTGACTGTCTGCAAAAGGGAATATCTGAAGTAATAATAAATGAAAGGCTTAAAGGTAAAGATCCGATTGATATTTCAAATAAACTGTTCAGGAAATATCAGATACAGGTCTATCCTGGAGATATATTTTCATGGTTAGACAGCTATGTTAAAAACTTAGATGCGATAAAAAGAATAGCTAAAGCATTTAACCGTAAAAAGGTAGAAAGGGAAGCACACAGATTAATCAAAGCTATTGAGAACGGATGAAACTTTTAAATTAGCTAATTTTGAGTTTTTAAAATAAATTAAATGAGAGTGGCATTTGCAGTCACTGCAGCCGAAATCAGCTATTGATTCCTCATTTTCAATTATTTTTTTAGCTATTTCACATTCCAGTTTTTCAGCAGACTCTTTTGTATATATTTTTTCGATTTTTGAGTTTTTGTTTAGTAAAAGGTAATCAATATGCCAGTGCTTTTTCTTATTGTCTGACAGATGTCTTTTAACTCTGGATTCAAGGGAGTTCATAGCTGAACCGACATAAACATAACATCCTTTTTTAAAGTTAATGATTCCTAATTTTTTACCTATTTTAATTTTAGTGTCTTTCTCAACATTGATTATTAAACAGTAACTTCCTTTCATGTTTTTCTGCACCGTTTATTAGTAATTTATTATATATTTTTATTTTGTCAATGTTTTTTTTAAATATGATACAATTAAATTTATTTATTAATAAAAACATAGTTAATTTTATTTTATTATTATATAAACTTATGAGGTGTTTTATGAGGAAAAGATTATTAATAGTATTTTCAGTCTTATTGTTTTTACTATGTTTGTCTGTAGTTTCTGCAACTGATGAAAATACTAATTCCAGTATAGTTGCTCAGGATTATGGTGGAAATGAATTTTATGTTGATTTAGGTGGGGATGATAGTAACTCAGGTCAACTTAACAGCCCATTTAATTCAATAAATAAAGCAGTAGAAGTATCTAAATCTAACGATAATGTGGTTATTCATTTAGGTGAAGGTACTTTTGAAGGAAATGGAAATGTAATGATATCAATCAATAAAGCTCATTTAAGTCAAGGTGGTTCAATAACTATTGTTGGTGCAGGAGCTGATAAAACTATAATTAAAGGAAGTAGTGCATATTATGCATTTAATATATATGCTGATTCTGTAGTTACTTTAAGAGATTTATCTATTGTTGATTGTAAAAGTGTTGAAGGTGGTGCAATATGCAATTCTGGTACATTGTTAGTTGATAACTGTATTTTCAGGAATAATTTTGCATTCAATACAGGGGGAGCTATATCTTCTATAGAAAATGGGGATTGTAAAATTTATAATTCAGTATTTATTAATAATTCAGTTATCTGTAATGATGAATATGAGAATGCTAATGGTGGAGCTGTTTATTCATTAAAAAGTGATTTATTAGTTGATTCCTGCAGATTTGTAGGTAATTTTGCAAAGGGTAACTGTTTAAATGCAATTTCTGGAGGAGCTATTTATGTAGGTGCTTATTTAAATAACGTTCCTTCTGTGAAAAATAGTAATTTTATTAATAATTATGTTATTTCAACAAATTTCAGAACAAATTGGGAATATGCCAAAGGCGGATCTATTTATATGATAAACTGTAATTTATTTAATGATTCTTTTATTAATTCTAGTGTTACAGGAAGTAATGGAGTAGGTGGGTCTTATTATTCTGAACCTAAATATTTAAATAGTATTTCCAATATTTTGAGAATTAACTCAAGTGTTAATGGTGTTTTGGAAAGTAATATTTATCCTGCTGATTATGATGGAAAGTACTCTAATGAAGTTGTAGTGTATGTTTCTGTTAATGGTAATGATGAAAAGGGTAACGGGTCTTTTAATAATCCTTATGCTACAATAGCTAATGCAATTGCTAAATCAGTGGGTAATGTATATAACTTGAAAGTGTATTTGTTAGATGGAGTTTATAGTGGAGCAGGCAATACTAATATCAGTTTGCCATGTAGTAATATTCAAATTGCAGGTATTGGTTCTAAAGTCATAATTGATGGAAGTGGTTCTAATTGGTTTGCAGCTAATGAAAGATCAATTTCCGGATTTAAATATGCTTTATCTAATTTAACTTTAATTAATTTTAAAGCTAAAAGCATAGGATATAAAAAAGAAAATAATATTGGGGTTATTTCTAATTATGCAGATTTAACTATTGATAATTGTATTTTTAAAAATATTATAGGTTCTTCAATATCCAATTATGATTTGGCTAATTTAAAGGTTATTAGTTCATCATTTGTAGATTCAAAACACTTGGGATTCTATGGTGGTGTTTTATTTAATTATGATGCTAATGCAAGATTTTATAATTGTATTGTAAATAATTATTCTTCAACAGATATTTTTTATTCTACAGCAGTAAATACAGAAAATGTTTATTTGGAGTTTTTTAATTCAACATTTAAAAATTTAAAAAGCTTTGATTCCAGATGTAAGTTTTTAGGAGCAAGTAATACAAATGTTACTATGAGTTATGTTAATTATGCAGATAATGATTGCAATTTTGCAGTTGCTTATGATAAATCATTTATGAAAATAGATAATTCTGTATTTAAAAATAGTAACTGGTTAAGCGGGTCTGTTAATGGAATGATATGGAATGTTTGTAATTCTTCTTTTATAAATATAAACTCTTTAACTTTCAGTTCAATTAATGGTTATAAAAGTAATTTTAATGGATGTCTATTTGATGGAGGAAATGTGGAATTTAGAGGAAATATCATAACTGTTGGAAATTCAAGTTTTTATAATAATAAAGTAATCATTGTTAATAATGATAATCAAAAGGGAAATTTAGATTTTAATTATAATTATTGGATTGATGAAACTCCTAAAAATATGATTGATACAACTGCAAATGTTAAATTAAATTATTGGATTGTTAAACATTTATCTGCAGAAAACTTATTTAATGATAGCTATAAAGTAGTTATTTCTTATAAATTATTTGATGGAAGTAATTATAAAAATTATGATGTTAGATATGTTCCAATAAAACCTGTTAGATTTATTTTAATAACTTCCAAAGGAACTAATTCTTTAGATTCTGGTACATTGATTAATGATATCTTTGAATTTATTAATACGGCTAATGATGATAGAAATGTAGTAGTTAGCTTTACAGATAATACTAAATTAAATATAACTCTTTATAATCAACATAAAGTAGATACTAATATAGATTTATCTCAAAAAACAGCTAAAATAGGAGATATAGTTGAAATTAATGTAAATATTAAGGATAATAAAACAGGATTGGCAGTTGATTCAGGTATTGTTGAAATTTATTTAAATAATAAATTAATAAGCTCAAACAATGTTACTGGAGTAGCTATTAGTAAATCCATCACAGTTGATGAAAGCAAATCATTTTATAATATTTCAGTTATTTACAAAGGAAATAATAAATATTCAAATTCTTCAAATTCAGTTATATTGAGAATATCTTCACTTCCTCTAGAAACACTCATTATTTCTAAAGATTTAACTAAATATTATAAAAATGGAACACATTTTGATATTATTCTTAAAGATGTTTTAGGTAATGTTTTAGTTAATAAAGAGGTTAAAATCACCATTAATGGTGTCACTTATAAAAAAATAACTGATACTAATGGAAAAGCAAGATTATCTATAAATCTCCTCCCTGGAGTTTATAATATAACTACTTCATTTGAAGATGATGGTAATTATGTTAAATCATTAAATACCAATAAAATAGTTGTTTTATCCAAGATAATTACAAAATTTGTAGATAACAATAAATTTATTGTTAAATTAGTAAATGATGATGGAACTCCAAAAACAAATGCTTCATTAGCTATTATTGCAAATGGTGTTCAATATAATCGGATTACTAATAGTAGTGGTGAAGCTAGACTTAATGTTAGATTGAATCCTAGTAATTATATTTTTACTGTAACTGATGGTTTGGAAGTTGTTTCAAGTCCAGTCCATGTTTTATCAACAATTAGAACCAGTGATATTTCAATGTTTTATAAAGATGGAACAAGATTTGCAGCTAAATTATATGATGCGAATGGAAAAATAGTTTCTAATAAAGAAGTAGCAATTACAGTTAACGGAGTTACTTATAATAAATTAACAGACTCTAAAGGAGTTGCTTATTTAAATATAAATCTTAATCCGGGGGTTTATAGTATTTCAACAAGTTATGAGGGTAAAACTGTTTACAATACTATTTTAATTTCGGCTATGCCTGTTACTATAGTTTCATCTAGTATCCATATTCAACAAGGTACTTTTTATAAGGTTAAATTTTCTGATGCTTTGTCAAATCCAATCATCGGACAAAAAGTTGGAATATTTGTTAATGGAGTAATGTATTATCGTGAAACTGATGATTTAGGTGTTGCATCTCTTAAAATTAATCTTAATCCAGGTCATTATATGATAACTTCTGGTTTATTATCTAATGCATATGAAGCTAAAACTATGAATAATATTATAACAGTTAGTGGAGGTTACTTATGAGGTTTAATAAATGTATATTATTAGTAATATATGCAATTATAGCTATTGTAGTATTCACACCATTATATGCTGAAAATAGTAATAATACTATATTTACTTCACCAAGTGATGATGTTATTGTATGTGATAATGTTTATACTGGTAATATAATTAATATTACTGATGATAATTATGATGATTATTTTGATGTTTATTCAGGTGAGATGAATCCCGAGTCTAATATCAATGATGGAGATAGAATACATATTGGTAATGTTACAGATAAAACATTTGTTATCAATAAACAACTAGAAATCACTACTATGCATAATGGTGATATTATTAAAAATGGTTATGTTAAGCTAGTTAAGGGTAGTGATGGTTCTAGTGTTCATGGATTAACTATTATTAATGATAAAGCACATTATGTTGTTGATGGTATACAAAGTATTGATTTAAATGGTATTGGTTTATTCTATACAAATAACAATTATATCTATAATAACTCAGTTCAATTAGCAGAAGGTAGAGGTGTATTTGCATTACCGATGGGTGCATCATCTAATAATAAAATATATAAAAATAAATTTGTAAGTACAATGAGTACTTGTGTACCTATGAGTGAATGTGATAATAATATATTTGATGGTAATTATTTCCAATCTACTTTAGCTAATGTAATCTACTATAATCCATGGGGTCATGCGGATTATTTTGGTGGTCATGGTGTATGTTATAATAATACATTTAGTAATAATTATATATGTTCTTTAAATAGGAACTCTGAATGGGTTATAGGTATGTCTCTTTTAAGTAATTGTAATGTATATATTATAAATAATACTATTGCTAATGTTTATGATGGTATTAGTGGTTTAGGTTCAAACTCTATAGTAAAAGGGAATACTATAATAGGCATAGAAAGTTTAGGTTTATCTGTTAATAGTGATAATTTAACTGTTGAGAACAATACATTCATAGATATGACTATGGCTATAGCTGTATTGAATGATAATATTGTTGTTAAGAATAATATGATAACAAATTCTTCAATTGGAATTTGGGTATCTGGGGAAAATGCGTCTTTAATATCTAATACTATTAGTTTAGTTGATGGGTATTATGCAGTTAATGTTGAAGGTGAAAATGCAGTAATAGTAAATAATAATATTAAAGTGAGTAATTTTGGTGAAGGGATTAGAGTAGCTAAAACTAATACTAATATATTAAATAATACTATTCAAACAGCTGTTGATTCTGGAATTTATATATTATCTTCTAAAAATATTGTTAGTGGAAATAAAATATCTTCTAATTTGTATGGAGTTTATGTTGATGCAGCATCTGAAGTATATTATTATACTCGTGGTGTATTAAAAGCTTTTTATTATGTAAAAATTAATCAAGGTAGATTAAATTATAATAATATTAGTGATAATGTTATCAATACTAAGTCATATGGGATTTATTTAGTGGGAACTGTTTATAATACTACTATTACATATAATAATATTACTACAAATGCTGCAATTGGTATTGTTGAGAATATTACTGATCCATTTTCAAATGTTGTTAGGGATAATATTGTTAATGGTGTGTTTTTGAATTATAGTGGTATAGTTATTAGTGATGATAATTTCTATGTCTATTTTAATGAGAATGGATATTTTAAATTTGATAATATTAAGTCTATTGTTTTAGTAATTACAAAGCTTTCTAATAAGGATATGGTAATTAATCAGAAAATGACTATATTAAATGGTGGATCAGTTAATATATTATCTAATGTTACTTTATATTTAGTATCTGGAGCAAGTGGAACTTCAATTAAGTCACTAAACTTTAAAAACACAGATAAAAGTGCAATTGTTTTAAATGATGTAAATGATGTGACTTTAGAACAAATTAATATGATGTTAACTTCTAAAATGAAAGATGTTTTTGGAATTTCTATAAATTCATCAAACAACATCAATATTGTATCAAATGATGTATATGTCACAGGTGAAAATAGACTAATTCAGGGTATTTTACTTAGTCATTCAAATAATATCACAATTAATAATAATAGTGTAATTTTAGAAGGAAATAAAACAGCTAAGGGAATTGTTATAAATTCAGTAAATGTATCTAATTTAGTTAATAATACTATTCATATTCAGGGAAATGGAGTATTTGACATTGTTTTAGTTGATAATTCTAATAATTTAAATATCTCATATAACAATTTAATAGCCAGATCTACTAAAGTTGTTTCTCCATTAGAAATAATTAATTCTAATAATTTTATTATGAATAACAATAATATTAGTGCATTTGCTAATTTGGTAAAATCTTTGAATTTCTCAAATAATAGTAATATTTTGTTAAATTCTACTTTCATTAATTTAATTGGAGTATCTAAAAGCAGTGCAACTTTTGTTAATAAAGGTTTAAATAATGTTGAAGTAATAAATTCTATAATTTATTCAAATGCTTTAAAGTTAATTGATGGAAACGTAATTTTAAATGAAAATAAATATGTAATTTATGATGGAAATATTGAAACATTCTTTGATTCACAGGGAATATTTAGTAACTCATTAATAACTCAAAAAGACATTTTACTTTTTGATAATTTAAAATTAAAACATTATAATTTAATTTTTAATCAAGTAGTTACTTTAGATTCTTATTATAAAACTTCAGTAATTGATGCAACTTTAAATTTTAATTCAAAATCAAGTAATTCAACTATTAGAAATTTAAATTTTGATTTAGTTGGGAATACAGCATTTAATTTGAATTTTGCAAGAAACATTACTATTGAAAATGTTAATATTAATTTAATATCTTCTAAGGATGTTTCAGCTATTATAATAACTGGTGAAAGTTTTGACAATTTAATTAATAACAATACTATTAATATGAAAGGTAGTGCTTCATTAACAGGAATTACTATTTATAATTATTATGATGGATATTATGGATTAAGTCCTAAAAACAATATAATTTCAAATAATAATATTATAATTGATTCAACTAAATATGTAATTGGTATTTATGTTGCAATGGCAGATAATACAATTATAATGGATAATAATATAAAATTAACTGCAGGTAATATTGCATATGGTGTTTATAATATTTATTCTCATGATTTCAAAGTATTTATGAGTACTATTTGGACTGCAAATACAAAAATTATTCGTAATTTTATTGATGCAAAAGGTTCAATTGTCTGTTTAATTAACTCAATTGAAGCTAAAAATACCTTAGTTGATAGTAATATATTAATCGCTACAGCTGATGGTGGTTCTTATGGTTACTTTGGATATAAAACATCTGGAGATATAATAAGGTATAATGATTTCACAATAAATGGAACTTTAAATAATAGGCCATTAGCACCTAATGTAGGTCAAACTGGTATTTATTTATCAAGTGGTTCTTCTAATGTATTGATTTTAGAAAATAGTATTATCTCTAATTATACTTCTGGAAATGAATATGCAATTTATGTAGATGCAGATTCTAATAAAATTTCAATTGTTGACAATTATTTAATTAGTGATAATTGGAACAGATACTCTGATAATGCGATATATGCACCATCAGCTAATTTAACTAATAATGAACTTTATTATGTTTATGTATCACCTGATGGTAGTGATGAATTAGGTAATGGATCTATTAACAATCCATTTAGAACAATAAAACATGCTTTAAGTAAGGTAATTAATAAAGGAATAGTTTATGTAATTGCAGGTAAATATATTGAATCTAATATTATTATTTCAAAAGTAGTTAATATTAAGGGATTAGGTGATGTTATTGTTAATTGTGAAGGTAGTCTATTTAATATTACAAAATCTGGTTCATTAAAAGTATATAATATTAAATTTATGAATGCATATTCAGTTTCTGGTTCAACATTTTGCAATTTAGGAAAATTATACTTAGAAAATGTTTCAATAATAAATTCTACAGCTTTAACTTATGGTGGAGCTATTGTAAATTATGGAGAATTAGTTATAGTAAATTCTATATTTTCACTAAATAAAGCGAAAAATGGTGGGGTTATAGCTAATTATAATAAATTAGATATTAAATCATCAAATTTCACTAATAATAGTTGTTATATTAAAGGTTCTGGAGGAGCGATTTATAATTTAGGAAAAGGCACTCTTACTATTGATAACTGTAATTTTGCTGATAATAAAGTTGATGCAGAATATCTTCTTGAAGAAGATGATTTTGGTGTTCGTTTAGGTTCCGGAGGAGCTATCTACAACCGTGGAGATTTATATATTTATAATTCAAATTTCACATCTAATAGAGCATTTAATTGGGGTGGAGCTATTGTAAGTATCACTGATGTTAAAAAACATAATCTTAAAATAATTAACTCCATATTTGATAAAAATACCTGTTTTGCAGGTGGTGGGGGAGCTATATTTATTGCAAATGCTAATGTAGATATTGCTAATTCTTCATTTACATCAAATGAAATTGGAGGTGATAGTGGTGGAGCATTGTATTTCACAAAATCCAATGCTAAAATTTATAATTCCACATTCTTTAAAAACTCTGCAAGTTATAGTGGAGGTGCAATAGAATCTTGGAAGTCAAATATAACTATGGATTTATGTAATATAACAGATAATAATGCTGAACATGGTGGAGCTTTAGGTTTCTATGGTGAACGTGTTGGAAATCATGTTACTGGTACTTTAAATATTTATAATTCGACAATTCATAATAATAAAGGATTTTATACTGGTGGGGCGTTTTATGTTATGGATTTAAATATGAATGTTAAAAATTCTAATATTTATAATAATTTTGGCGGAGATGGTAAAAATTCCCTTTCAGTTAACATATTTTACCCTATAAAACCAGTTAATAATATAGATTTAAATGGTAATTGGTGGGGTAGTAATAATGGTCCTGGAGAAGATGTATGGTTAAATGCGCAATATTATAGGGAATGGGTTAAAAATAAAATTACTTGGTCTACTATTAGTCATCCAAATCAGGATAATAATCCAAACAATCCTGGAAATAATCCAAGACCTGGTCAATCAACTAATAATCCAATTATTGGTCCGAATACTGGCGGATCATTAACATCAGGTTCAAATTCTGGTGGTTTTGGAACAGGTATAGGTTCTGGTACTGGAAATGGTTTTGGTAATGGTAATGGTAGAGGTTCTGGAAGTGGAAGTTCTAATGGTGGAAGCTCTGGAAATAATGGTGGAATATTAGGTTCAGGAACTGGATTTAATGGAACTGTTTACTCAAACCAAGGTTCACTAGGTGATCTGGGATCTTCTTCCAGTTCCGGTGCTGGTGGAAGTGATGCAGGTTCTGCAGCCCAATCATCAAACATGATGTATGAACTTAATAAAAATGTTAAAAAAGTATTATCTGATGATAATTTTATGTATGGTATTGTAGTTTTAGCAATAATTTTGTTATTAATAATATTTGGATATAAACGTAATTCTAAAAAGGAGGATGAATAAATGAATAAATTTAGACCAATTTTAATCTTATCATTATTCATATTGTTCATGGTTTCATTAGGAGCTATATCTGCTGAAGAATTAAATTCTACAGTTGTAAATGATGCTCCGGCAACTGATTCAATTTATGTTGATTCAAATGCAACAATTGGTGGGAATGGTGCATTAAACAATCCTATGAATAATATTAAAGATGCTGTTAATTCAGTAGATAACAACTCTGTAATTCATGTTAAAGGTGGAAATTATTATACTTCGGATAACAGTAGGATAATTATTAATAAAACAATTACTATTGAATCTTATGATGGAACAGCTGTAATTAATGGAAAATATACTGATTATATATTTTATATTACAGATAAAGGTTCTTTAACTTTGAAAAATATTGAATTTCTAAATACCGAATATTCAACTGTTAAAACATATAGTGCTATTGTAAATTATGGTAATCTTAATGTTGAAAATAGTTTCTTTGATAATGCAACTGGTTTAAGAGCAGGTATTATATTGAATTATGGAAATTTAACTGTTAATAATTCTGAATTTAAGAATAATACTGCAAAATATTATGGTGGAGCTATAACCAATTTTGGTTTTGCAAATATTGTTAATTCATTATTTGAATCTAATACTGCTGCAGAAGGTGAAGCTATTTTAAATACATATGATATGTTTATTTCAAATTCCAGATTTATCGATAATAATATTTCATCAAATAAATATCAAAAAGTAGAAAGTTTAATAGATATTTCATCTTCATACTTCACTGAAAATTCTGATATTTTTGTTAAAGATAGTGGTATATATATTAAAGAATCTTATGTAACTTTAATTAATACATCAAACTCTGTTGTAGATATCAGCTATTCATTTATAAATACCTATGATTTTGTTAATTCAAGATTAAGTATTGATAATAATTTCTGGTGTTCTAATGAAAATATCCCTAAACAGGCTAATAGATGGTTGATTATGATTTTCGTAGATAAAAACACTGGAAGTTCTATAATTAAATCTAAATCAGTTGTTGATGTTTTAGTTACTTTTAAAGCATGTAATGGAAAATCTACATATAATTTACCTTCTAATGTTCATTTACCTTCTGTTTATATTCAGCTTGAAGCAGATAATGGTAAATTCAAAGAAAATGGAGGATATTTAATAAATAATGCATTTTCAACTACTTACTTTGATAATTCTAAAAACACATTAATATTTGCAATGTTTGATGATTCTTTTGCTACTTTAACAGTAGGTTCTGGATTTAATAATGGAAAAATATATGTTTCAACTTCAGGTTCTGATGAAAAAGGAGATGGGTCTATTAATAATCCATACAAATCTTTAATTAAAGCAGTTAGTGTAGCTTTAAATGGAGACACTATTTTCATCGGAAAAGGAAGTTATTCTGGATTATATAATTCCGGACTTTTAATTAATAAAACTTTAACCTTTTCTAGTTATAATGGTGAAGTTAAATTATGTAGGGATGATTTCCATACTCTGTTTACTATTAGTCCAAGAGGTGTTCTAACATTAAAAGGATTAACATTATCTGTTATGGATAAATCAAAATTCATTCCACTTGTAAATAACTCTGGAAAAACAGTCATTGATAATTGTATTATTAAAGATGCTAAAGGTGGAGATAAGTATGTATGGAAAGGCAATGAAGCACAGCATTATCAATATTTCTCTAATCAAAGTATAATTTACACTAGTAATGATTTAATTATCAATAATTCTGTCTTCATCAATTTAGAAGATATTGTTATTAGATCATACTTTTATACTGGAAGTAATTATTTTAAACACTTTGATGTGACTATTGAAAACTCAGTATTTACTAACTGTAAGGCAATGGAGTGGGGAACTACTTGGGATAGTAAAAATTATATTGATAAAGCAGATGTTGTTAGCCCTTCATTTATAATTAATGTAGGTGCAGAAAATGTCTTAATTGATAATTGTACATTTAGGGATAATACAGCATCTGCTGTTCGTGTAAATGCATCTAAATCATTTTTAGTAGATAATTCAAGATTTATACGTAATCATGGATCTATTTATTCATTAACAACTGGGGTATTAAATAATACATTAATAACTGAAGATTATGGTCCTTCTGTAGGGTTTTTTCAACAGGATTTAATTCCTATAATTAGAAATATGCAATTTATTGTTAATTCAAATTTCACTAAAAATAAAGATGTTATTATAAGTACTTCTTTTGTCCACTATGGTGATAATATTTATTTATATAACTGTTATTTTGGAAATAATACAAATTATTATGCTCAAGACCATAGAAACAGTAGTGGGGAAGGATTAATATTAAATGGCGGAAATATGACTGTAGAATACTGTACTTTTGAAAATAATTCAGTATTTTATGGTGGTGTATTTTATAATGATGGAGCAACTATAAGTCCTGGAAAACTTTATTATTCTAAACTAGATATTACAAATTCTATATTTTATAATAATAATGCAGTATTTGGTAAAGATATTTTCAATAAAGGTGGTGAAGTATTTGTTTCTGATTGCTGGTGGGGATCTAACAGAGGTCCAAATGATGAGAATATTTATAAGGCTGCAGGCACTGTCAATGTTAAAAATTGGGTTATATTAACATTTGATATTGAAGATAATACATTAATTGGTAGTTTAAATAAAGTAACAGATAGTAAAGGTAATATTTATAATATTACTGGTAAACTGCCTTCTAGAATAGCTATATTTGAATCTTCAATGGTTAAAATTAATCCTAATGTTATTCCATTAATTAATAATCAGGCTAAGGTAAATATTTCATTTAATGGTGAGGATATTTCAGCTAGTCTTCGTGTTGATAATCAAACAATTAGTTTAGTATTTTATAATAAAAACACAGTATTTGATTTAAAAGATATTATTGTTTATGGTAAAGGAACTTCTTACTCTTTTATTTTAAAAAGTGTAAACGGTTATGTTGTATCTAATAAAACAGTTACTTTGTTGATTTTAAATGGAACTAATGTTTATCAAAAACATATATTAACAACTAATGCTTTAGGAGTAGCTACTTTAATTATTAATTGTAGTATGGGTAATTATACTTTTAAAGCTAGTTATGATGGTGATAATTACTTTAAACCAGCACAAAGAAGCGCTAAATTAGTTGTAATGCCATATTATACATCTATATTTATTAAAGAAGATCAAACATTTTATGGAAATGGTAATTTCATATATGTTCATGTTTATGATAATTTAGGTGATGCTATGATTAATCAGATGGTTTTATTTACTATAACTTCATCTAATGGAAATGTTTATAAGAGATATGCTCTTACTGATTGGAAAGGTCAAGCAGGATTCTACCTTAATTTATCTGGAGGAAATTATAAGGTTGATGTAAGTTATGCAGGTGACAGTTGGCATTATGGATCATCAACTACAGGTTTATTTAATATAGTTTATATTGGAACAAATGTGATTATTGATCAATTATTGTTTAATGGTAGGGGAAATACTTTAACAATATTACTTAGAGATAATAACTATAGAGTTTTATTTAATGAAACTGTTGAAATAACATTGTCTGATGGTAAAGTTTCCCAAACATTTAAAGTTACTACTGATGAAAATGGTCGTGCAGGTGTTATTATTAATTTAGTTCCTGGTAAGTATAATGTTTATGTAAAATATGCTGGAAATAAATTGAATTCTCCATCTTCTGCTGAAGGAGATTTGACTATTAATCATGTACCTACTCAAATTTCTGCAAGTTCAGTAATCATTTTTGATAGTACTATGAATAGTTATTTGGTTAAATTAACTGATATTTATGGACGCTTACTTGTTAATGAAACAATTATCATTACAGCAATTAGTCAAGCTACTGGTGTCAAACAGATATTTAAAGTTAAAACAAATGGTGAAGGTATTGCTAATTTAACATGTAAGTTAGATATTGGTAATTATTTATTGAAAATTGATTTTAATGATAATGAATGGTATGATGGCAGTAATTATGCAAGTACTTTGATAGTAGTTGATACAGTTGATGATTTCAATCCATATGCTACTATTTTAGTTGCTAATGATTTAGTTAAGTTCTATAAAAACGGTACTCAATATATTGTCCGTTTGCAGGATATTTATGGCAATCCTATTTCAAATATGGAAGTTGTTATATCTATTAATGGTGTGAAATACACTAGAATAACAAATAGCTCAGGTGAGGCTAAATTAAATATTAATTTGGCTCCTGGTGTCTATCATGTAAATGTCACTTTTGAAGGTTATGGAGATTGGACTGAATCATTTGTTAATAGTTCAGTTACAGTTTTATCTCAAATCATCTCTAAGGATTTAACTAAAATTTTAAGAAATGGAAGTCAATTTATTGTTAAATTTGTGGATAATGCTGGAAATCCTATTGAAGGTAAACTAATTAGTATTTCTATTAATGGAATTGTTTATTCACGTGTTACCAATAGTTCTGGTGAAGCTAAATTATCTATTAATCTTAATCCTGGTAAATATGATGTTGTAACTTCATGTGGTGATTTTGTTAATCATAATGTCATTAATGTATTGTCTAATATTGATAGTGATGATCTTTCAATGTATTATAGGGATGGGTCTAAATTTAAAGTAGTTATCTATGATAGTGAAGGTAAAGTTAAACCTAATGCAACTGTTAAATTCACAGTTAATGGTGTTTCATATACTAGAATTACTGATAAAGATGGTGTAGCAGCTTTAAGCATTAATTTAAATTCAAATATTTATACAATAACAACTGAATATAATGGTATTGTTAATACTAATCAAATTTGGATTTATAATATGGCAGTTAATATGGATGCAGTTAATGAAACGGTTAAAAAAGGTACTGCATTTTATGTAAAATTAATTGATGTTAATGGAAATGCAATATCTGGTGGGCAAGTATCATTTAAAATTAATGGTGTTTCATATATTAGGTCAGTTAATGAAACTGGTTATGCAAAATTAAACATTAATCTTAACCCAGGTGTATATAAAATTATCACAGCATTTTCTATTAGAAATTATGAAGATAAATTACTTTATAATACCTTAAAAGTAACTGATACAAATTAATTTATTCATTTAATGAATAAATTTCTTATTTTTTCATCTAATCTGATTTTTAAATTTTAATTTTTGACTTATTTTTTATTATTTTTTATTAATTCCTTTAAAATTTACTGTAATTTAAAGTTTTTAACAATAAAATGTTTATTTTTTAATTATATTTACAATTCTCTGGTAAAAAATTATTTGGGGGTGAAGTAATTGCTCAAATAATATTAATATTTCATGTTTTATTATTAATCAGTATTATATTTCTTTAGGAACAGTTTTATATCAGTTAATAAAAATATAATATTTGTCAATTTATGTTGACGTAATAATTAATGGAGGATTAATTTTTGAGAAATAAACTCGCAATATTAACTTTATTGATATTATTTATTGTATCTATTTCTTGTGTTAGTGCTGAAGATAGTAATTCTGTCAGTGTTCTAAGTGATTCTAACTCTGATGTTTATGTTAGTCCAACAGGAAATGATAATAATGTAGGTGATGTTAATAATCCTTTTGCTACAATTAATAAAGCAATAGATTCTAATGTAAGTAACATACACCTATCTGAAGGAAAATTTATTGGTGCTGGTAATAATGGTTTAACAATTGAAAACAAAACAATAACCATTATCGGAGCTGGCGCGGATAAAACTATAATAGATTTAAACAAAACTCAATTTATGGATATTAAGTCCACTAGTTCTGTAGTTTTAACTAATTTAACCATTATAAATGGTTATACAAAGTATGGTGGAGCTATTTACAACAATGGTAATTTAACTATTCAAAATTGTAACTTTAAAAATAACTCTGCTACTTCTGGTGGAGCTATTTACTCTGGGACCACTGCTAATTTAAACATTTATTCTTCTACCTTTGAAGATAATGTAGTTACAGATAGTGGTGGTGCTGTTTTTTCTTATAATGTGGGTATTTATGATTCTACTTTTATAAGAAATAAAGGTACCGGTACATATTCAACTGGAGGTTCCATTTATATTAATGGAAATAGTAACAAATATTCTGTTTTAAATAGAAATATATTTAAAGATACATCTGTTGCAAGACAAGGTGGTGCACTTTATTTAAGTTATGTAAATGTTACTAATTGTATATTTGAAAATGCATCAACTACTGATACTGGGTCAAGTAATGGTGGTGGAGCTATTTATGGATCTGATTTTAACCTTAAAAACAATACTATGACTAATTGTGTATCTAAAAGTGGAAATGGAAACTACATATTTGCATTTTCTGGATTCAATGGAGTAGTCACAATCCTTGAAGGTAAAACTGCAGATGTAACTAGTTCTACTTTTACTCTTAATGCAACTGCAACTGATGATATGGGTCATCCAATTCATGGCGGTTTCTACACATTTTATCTAGATGATATTAAAATAGGTAGTGCAAGTTCTGTAAATGGATTTATAACTGGTACATTTTCTAAATTATTAGATGATGGTAAATATATTGTTACAGTTTCAGGTCCTTTAAATAACAATGCAATCGTTAAAACAACTACTGCAAATGTTAAAATTGACCGTGACTATGTAGATTATTATGTATCACCTAATGGTGATGACGATAACAATGATGGTTCAAAAGATAAACCATTTAAAACCATTAATAAAGCAATAACTGAAGCATTTGCTAAAAATATCTATGTAAACATCTACCTCTTAGAAGGAACTTATTCAGGTACTGGAAATGTTAATTTAGAGTTAACTAAATTATTAGGTTATCTTAATATAATTGGTGTAGATGGTAAAACAATAATTGATGGTAATGGTAAAGATTATGCATTTAACTTTGGCACTACACTAAATGTTAACATTAAAAATATTATATTCACTAATTTATACAGTAAAAAATATGCTGGTTTAATTAAAGGAGGTTCTGGTGATTTCACTGTAAATATTGATAATTGTACATTCGAAAAATGTAATGCAAAAACTTTAATTCAAATTAATGGTAAAGTAAATGATGTTATAATGAGGGAGAATGTTGTTTCTTCTAGTTTTATTACTAATGTTATTAGTATAAACAATCTTTTATTTGAAAATAACTCAGGTAATGGTCATATTAGTGCTGAAAAAGGAATATATAATTCTACATTTGTAAATAACAAAATTACTGTTAAATCCACTACTGATTATGGAATAATATATGTTAGTCGTGCTAATTTTGTATCTGCTAATAATGTTTTCGAAAACAACACTGTTAAAGGATTATACATTAATAGAGGAAGTGCTAATTTTACAAGTATAAATGATACTTTTGTAAATAATGATGGTGTATCTGGTGGTGCTGTTAAAGGTGGAGGAACATTTATCAATGCTAAATTCATAAATAACAAAGCTACCAAAGGTGGAGCTATTTATCATGATTATGGAGTTTTAACTTTAAAAGATTGTATTTTTGAAAATAACAAAGCAGATGACGGTGATGACATATATGGTTACATAGCTCCAAATGGTATAACTGGTGGTTCATGTTTAAATATGTCTAATACTTTAACTTTAGTATCTACTAGCTCTTCTAATGTTAAGTCTGAATTGAAGGCTATTTTTGATTTAGGTGGTCTTAAAGTAAGTGGATATAATATTAAATTTTATTTAAATGGTGTTTATAAAGGTTCTGCTCCATTAGTTAATGGTGTAGCTACTTTTGTTGCTGTTGCTAATGATGGAAAATACGAAATTTCAGCTTCTGGAGATTATATTAATAAGACTACTGTTGTTAAAGGTGTGTTGAATGTTGATGCTAATCCTGTGTCTGTTTTTGATGTTTATGTTTCTGAGAGTGGTAGTGATGAATCTGGTGATGGTTCATTGGCTAAACCATTTGCAACTATTAAAAAAGCATTTGAATACGGAATGTCACAAAACACTTTAAGCTTAACAATCCATATTATCGGTACTTTGAAAGGTGAAGGTAATGTTAATCTTGATTTAGCACCACTTATAGATTTAACTATTGTTGGTGAAAATAAAGAAACCTCAATTATCGATGCAGAAAAAAATAAATACATATTTGACTTTACCCCAGCATACGACAACGTTAAAGTTTACCTAAAAAACTTAACAATTAAAAACGGTGTAACTACTACATATCCTACTCAGGGTGGTGGTAAGACAGTTGATGTTGGTCTTGTTCGTATTGATGGTTATTTAAGTGTGGATGATTGTGTATTTAGAAATACTACTGGTCATGGAATTTCTGCAGATAAACTATTCTCAACTCTTATAGTTAACAATACAAAATTCATAGAATCCCGTGGTGGAGTTTGTTCAGCTACTAAAGCATTAAATGTAATCGTAGCAAATACTGAGTTTATAAACTGTAATTTAGGTGTAAATAACAAGGGACGTACAGTTTATTTAACTGGTTTAATTGCAGTTAGTGATATTTTTAGTTCAACTAGTTTTAGTCCTAGGTATAATGTTACACAAGTATTGTTGGATAATGTAACTTTTGATGGAAATTATAATGGTACTAAAACTGTAGGTTCTGCTCTTTATTTAAGTGGTACAAATACTACTGTAATTAATTCTAAATTCACAAACCTAAAAGATATTTCAGCTATTCATGCATTTAGTGATGGTGGATATAAATGTAATGTAACTATTATTGGTACTTACTTTGAAAACAATACAAGGGATATTGATTATGGTTATCATCAAACTAATGATTATCGTCCAATATTCTGGTTAATTAACTCAACATTTATTAATAGTGGAGCATTTGCATGTCCTGATATACGTTATAGAGATGCATGGTGGGTTGTTAATAATACTAAATTTATTAACATGACTAATCAAGTATTATTTAGAGGATCAATATCTTCCACACATAAAGATGATTCATTACCTGATGGTGTTAACAATATTATAACTATTATTAATTCATTATTCTTAAACAATGAAAGAGGTGTTCAGTTTATAGGAGGTAATGTTACTGGATCTAGTTTCTATAATACTGAAGTTACTGCTTCTGGAACTGCATACATAGTTTATTTGGATAATAATTTCTGGAATAGTTCTGAGCCTACTTATGTTTATAGTCCTTCTATTTCTTGTGGTAGTTGGATTGTTCCTGTTTTGGTTGGGGATAATGCTTCTGGTCCTGTTCAGGTTATTAGGCTTGTTTATATGGCTTTTAATGGAACTGATTATTCTTATTATGATGTTTCTAAAGTACCTATTTTCGATGTTAATGCTAATTTAACAGTTTCTAATGGTGTAATTAATCCGAATAAGGGTATTTTCAATACTGATGGTTTAACTGCTAATTACACATATAATGGTGTTGGTAATCAGACTGTAACTGCAACTTTAAGTGATGGAAATATTTTAAAATTAAATGTAACTTTCTACAGAATTGATACATTTACAAATATGACTATTTCAAATAATGCTCCGCAAACTGGAGATTATATTACTGTTAATGTTGTTGTTCGTGATAAGAATGGTAAACTTTTAAATGGTAGTGTGAATGTTTATCTTAATAGTGTTTTAAAAGGAACTATCAGTTTAATAAATGGTATGGGTTCCTTTGATGTGTTAGCAGAAAAAACTGGTCCTTGTGAAATATTTGTTAATTATACTGGAGATTTAGATAATTCTTACTCAAGTAATATGACTATTGTTTCAGTTAAAAATACACAAATGAATGTTTCTGTTTCTGATTCAGATTCTGCAAGCAATGTTACTTTTACTGTGGACTTTGATCATGTAGCTAATGGTTTTGTATTTGTAACTATTGGTGGTGTAACTTACAATGCTACTGTTTTAGGTAAAGAAGCTAAAGTTATTGTGCCTCCATTAGCTGTAGGTAAATATGATGCTATTGTTTCATATAATGGTGTTGTTAATAAAACTGTTGCAGTTAACATATCTCCTGATAGAAATCCAGTATTAAACATTTCTGATATTGTGATGATTTACAAGGATGGTACTAGGATGGTTGCTGTTTTAACTGATTATAAAAGTAATCCTATAGCTAATGCTACTGTTTACTTTACTATTAATGGTGTAACTTATGTTAGAACTACTGATGCTAATGGTTCTGCTTCTATAGGGTTAAACTTAGGTTCTGGTGTATATGGTGCTTCTGTTTATTATAATGGTTCTGATATGTATGATAAAGTAAGTAAAAATATTACTGTAACTATTAATCCGACTGTTTTAGCTGATGATTTGGTTAAAATGTATAAAAATGCTACTAAATTTAGTGCTAAGTTTACTGACAGTACTGGAAAAGCATTAGTTAACAGTGATGTTAGGTTTAATATTAATGGTGTTTTTTACACCAGAACTACTGATGCTAATGGTGTGGCTAGTTTGGCTATTAATTTGAGACCTGGTGATTATATTTTAACTGCATATAATCCTGTAAATGGTGAGCAAAAAGGATTTAACATAACTGTGAAATCTTTAATAGTTCAAAATGACTTAACTAAATATTATTTAAATGCTTCCAGATTCCAGGCAACTATTTACAACAAAG
>OHBE01000284.1_pt1 | contig 59060 bp, 55 predicted proteins | sample 1577231 | NCBI WGS metagenome assembly OHBE01 (sample SAMEA3541506, study PRJEB24748) | human gut metagenome | biome: human gut; feature: human-associated habitat; material: faeces | place: China | collected 2012 | reverse complement strand
ATTTACAGCTACTTGTTATTTTTATGGTATGTTCGCTTAGATCGAACTGGCGTTTTTCTAATGACAAATCCGGGATAAAGCCGTTTTCTGACAAAACCACTTGAAGATGCTGCTCGCCTTTTGATTCGGTCGTCTTACTATCGTCAGGGTGTCGTTTGCTCGTTTTATGGCTTTTTGTGTATTTTTGCGCAAAAGATATGTTTTTGTGCATATATGATCGAACAGAATTTCATCCGACTTTATCAAGATAGCTTTCGGGAGCATTGGGCACTCCCGGCACTCACTAACTACGATACGAAAGAGAGCTACACCTACGGAGAGATGGCTGCCGATATTGCTCGCCGACATTTGCTCTTCGAGCGCATCGGACTCAAGCCGGGAGACAAGGTGGCACTGCTCGGCAAAGACTCTGCCGAATGGTGTATGGCTTTCATGTCCGTCATCACGTATGGAGCTATCATCGTTCCTGTCTTACCCGATTTCAATGCAGCCGATGCAGCAAGTATAGTGACGCATTCCGATGCCAAGTATCTCTTCGTATCGGACAAAATATGGGAGACGATGGATCCGTCTCAGCTCCTTCTCCTGTGCGGAGCCGTCTCTATCCGTGATTATACGGTCTTCCTGGATCGTACGGAGGGTGGCTTGCTCAGCCAGGAAGTAGAAGGATTGAGTCGCTCTTTCTCCGAACGCTACCCTTCCGGCTTCACGGCAGAGGATATTCGCTATGCCGAGGTGTCCAACGACGATCTCATCCTGCTGAACTATACCTCCGGTACGACCGGATTCAGTAAGGGGGTTATGCTTCGTGCCAACAATCTGGCCGGCAATGTAACCTACGTTAAGGATAGAGACATTATGTTCCGAGGCGAGACGATCCTTTGCTTCCTTCCATTGGCCCATACTTATAGCTGTGCGTTCAACTTTCTTACGCCATTGACTATAGGTGTGCATGTGTATATCTTGGGCAAAATCCCCTCTCCTCTCACTCTGATCAAAGCCTTTGCAGATGTACGCCCCTCATTTGTCATCATGGTGCCTCTCATCATAGAGAAATTGTATCACAAGGCAATAGCTCCGAAAACCAAGACACCGTTAATCAAATTCCTGCTAAGACTTCCTGTGCTGAGAAAGGTGATCCACAAATCGATCCGGAGCAAGCTGATCGAATCCTTCGGAGGTAATTTCCGACAAATCATCATCGGAGGAGCTGCTCTCAACGATGAAGTAGCTCATTTCCTCTATCGGATAGGATTTCCGCTGACCGTCGGTTACGGCATGACGGAGTGTGGCCCCCTCATTAGCTATGAGGATCACAGCCTGTGGCTGCCCGGCAGCTGTGGCAAATCGCTCTCTATTATGGAGGTACGAATCGATCATTCGGGACAGGAAAGGCATAGCGACAGCGGCGATGTGGGAGAGATTCAGGTTCGTGGGGAGAACGTCTGTCTCGGCTATTATAAGAATGCCGAACTGACAGCCGAGCTTTTTACTCCCGATGGGTGGATGCGTACAGGTGATCTTGGCACCATAGATAGCTTGGGAAATATCTTTATCAAAGGGCGGTCCAAGACCATGCTCCTCGGATCAAACGGACAGAATATCTATCCCGAAGAAATAGAATCGAAGATCAACAATCTATCCTATGTCCTCGAAAGTATCGTCACAGAGCGAGACGGACGCTTGATCGCACTAATCGTGCCGGACAGACAGGCGATAGAGCATAAAGGGATCTCTCCGGATCAGGCATGGGCTTATATCGAAAGGAGCCGAGCCGAACTGAACGGGCAAGTGGGTGCATACGAGAAAATAACAGCCTTTGTCCGCCATGACGAAGAGTTCGAGAAGACACCCAAACGCAGCATCAAACGTTTCCTCTATACCTGATTGCACAAGATCGGGTGCCCCCGTCTGTAAAAGGAATAGCCATGCGTAAGGCTTCCGGATAAAAGGACTCAATGCAAACAGCATTTGGCCGTTTTTTTTGGTGGTACCAAAAGAAACTGTATATTTGCGCCGTTATAGAACATTAATTACACTTTTAACCCCAAAAGGAAATGAAGAAATTTGTTGCTTTTGCAGCTGTAATCGCAGCTGTATCATTCGCTTCTTGCAACTCTCAGGCTAAGACTGAAGAAGCTGCTGACTCTACGGCTATGGATTCTGCCACTTTGGTAGAAGACGCAGCTCCTGTAGTTGATACGGCTGCTATGCAGATCGATTCTGCTGCAATGAAGGCTGAAGAAGCTACTGAACAAGCCGCTCAATAATCCAACGGCTATTTAGCATCCCCCGAATCATTTGTGGGGTAAGATATAAGTCTGACTTCAAAAGAGTCGGACTTATGTCTCTTTTTCAGTTATGAACTTCTCGCCTTAGCGAGCTGTTGCAACAAAAAAGGGTATTCGTTATCGGCCTTTCAAAGGCTTTAACGAATACCCTTTTTTGATACTGTTGTCGATGGAGGCTGTGTGTGTTGAGCAGGCTGTTATCTCATGTCCTTGAGTTGCTGCTGCAGTTCCTGTCTGGCAAGAAATATACGACTCTTCACCGTACCGAGAGGGATTCCAAGAGTCTCGGATATTTCATTGTATTTATATCCGCTCACGTACATGGAGAATGGCTGCTTGAGAGTCTCATTCAGCGATGCAATGGCCGCCGTTATCTCTTTGATGGTCATAGTGCCATCGGGCGTATCCTCTCCTCCCTCATTCAGGAGAGGTACATTGTACGGATCGCTGTTGGGATCGATAACCGTTTGTGAGCGAACCAACTTATGATAGTTGTTGATGAAGATATTTCGCATGACAGTGAGCACCCAGCCTTTGAAGTTGACATTATCAACGAACTTGTCCTCGTTATGAAGCACACGGAGAGTTGTATCTTGGAGCAAATCCTCTGCATCATCCCGATTGGCAGTCAGAGTCAGGGCAAAATTGCGCATATTGTCTTGCAGACTCAGAAGTTTTTCGCGAAATTGCACACTATTCATAATAAGCTGTTTCTTTGTTGTTGTTGAAGCCAATGGTTGGAAGATTCGTTCCCTCCTGCCACAGACACAAAGATAATCGAATAGGTGAGAAACCCTAATAAACAGCGTATTAAGCATAATAGACAGCATCAATGACATGAAAAGAAACCATCTTCAGAAAAGGCGGCAACCTACTCGCAAAGGGTTTGTGGATAAGCTCCCGACCACCCTGGCGGACATATCGTACTATGCCTCCTACTATCAAGAAAATGCTCTGGTGAACAAGGTGCTGAAATGCTGCAGGCTAATCGGCCGCTTCGGTACCGGACAAGTGCTGACTCTGTATTATATGCTACAGGCGGGGGAGATAACAATGAAAGAAAAACTGCTCCTTGCCGGAGCACTTGGCTACTTCCTCCTTCCCTTCGACCTGATTCCCGATATCGCACTGCCCCTGATAGGATTCACAGACGATTTGGCTGTTACTTCCATCGTATTGAGAATCTTACATCGACGCATCACTCCGGCTATTCGAGAGAAAGCTCGTTTGCGTGCTGCCACCATCTTTGAAGATTGAGGCAGATAAGCGACTCATTGGTGGCAAGAATACTCATGCTTATCAGCGGGTTCTTCGTCTTTCATCTTTGATCTTGTCATATCAGGCCTCTGTGTATCCTCTCTTTGCGTACCTCTGCCAACAAAAAGACTATTAGCCTTTTAGTAGGAAAAGGTGTATTTTTGTGCGGCTTAATGAAAAGAAGTTTAATCAATCCTTAGTAATAACAAGAAGAAATGGAAATTGCAAAGATTATTGGCAGGGAGATCCTCGATTCCAGAGGCAATCCGACGGTCGAGGTAGATGTACACCTGGCCTGTGGCATAATAGGACGCGCGGCTGTACCCAGCGGAGCTTCCACCGGTGAGAATGAGGCTATCGAGCTTCGCGATCAGGATAAGGCTCGCTACTGTGGCAAAGGTGTCCTCAAGGCTGTGAAGAACGTAAATGAAGTGATAGATCCCGCACTCTGCGGAATGTCTGTATTGGAACAAACAGCTATTGACCGCAAGCTCATCGAATTGGATGGCACCAAAACGAAAAGCAACCTCGGAGCAAATGCCATGCTGGGCGTATCACTGGCTGTAGCCAAAGCAGCTGCAGCTTATTTGGATATTCCTCTCTACCGATATATCGGCGGTTCGAACACCTATGTCCTGCCCGTTCCTATGATGAATATCATCAACGGCGGTTCTCACTCGGACGCTCCTATCGCATTCCAGGAGTTCATGATCCGTCCTGTGGGAGCATGCTGCTTCCGTGAGGGCTTGCGCATGGGTGCCGAAGTTTTCCATGCACTCAAAAAGGTGCTTCACGATCGTGGTCTGAGTACTGCAGTCGGAGATGAAGGAGGTTTTGCTCCTGCCCTGAATGGTACGGAAGATGCTATCGAATCGATCCTCAAGGCTGTGGAAGCTGCCGGATACGTGCCCGGTAAGGATATTACCATCGCAATGGACTGCGCCTCTTCCGAGTTCTTCAAGGATGGTATTTACGACTACACTAAGTTCGAAGGCGAAAAGGGCAAGAAACGCTCTATCGATGAGCAGGTAGCTTATCTGACCGAACTGGTTGGCAAGTATCCCATCGATTCTATCGAAGACGGTATGAGCGAAAATGACTGGGAAGGATGGAAGAAGCTGACCGTAGCTTTGGGAGATAAGGTTCAGCTCGTCGGCGACGATCTCTTCGTTACCAACGTGGAATTCCTTCGCCGTGGTATCGCCGAGAAGTGCGGCAACTCCATCCTTATCAAGGTAAACCAGATTGGTACGCTCACAGAGACCCTGAATGCCATCGAGATGGCACACCGTCACGGCTTTACCAGCGTTACTTCGCACCGCTCCGGAGAGACAGAAGACACCACTATCGCAGACATTGCTGTAGCAACCAACTCCGGACAGATCAAGACGGGATCGCTCAGTCGTACCGACCGTATGGCTAAGTACAACCAACTGCTCCGCATCGAAGAGGAGTTAGGCCCTTGCGCTGTATACGGCTACAAGAAAGTGTAAGCGACAAAGTACACACAGGGTACATCTTTCTGCCGAATACGGAAAAGGGGAAAAGATAGTACCACTGCCCAAAAAAGAATGCCCCCAAAGTTGGAAACACAACTTTGGGGGCATTTATATTGCCGACTTATTTAGAAGCGAACACCGAGACCCACAAAGAAGTCATGATTACGCAAAGAAGTCTTATCCGGAGCATCCTTCAGCATATTAAGCAATCCATGCTCATATCCAATTTGTACGTAATAACGGTCGTAGCTCAAGGCAGCAGACAAGCCCAAGCCCAAGTCGAAACGGTTATATCCGTTATCACCAAAGGCATCTACAGAAGCCGTAACGCCTGCAACTTTAGTCTTAATCGTTCCGGCGACACCATATGCGAAATAGGGACCTGCTTCCAATGAAATAGCCATGTTGTCAGCAAAGCTAAATCTCATACCGGCATTCACCGGTATTTGCAGATAATGCAAGCGAGTTGTCGTTTCACTTAGTGATTCCATCTTAGCACCTCTCATCGTATAGGCCAATCCGGGGGCGAGATAGAATCCATCATTGCTAAGAGCGAACTCAGCAGCGGCACCAACACGTAAGCCTACGATCATCTTATTGTTCACGCTCGTGTTTGCGACTTTTTGCATTAAGTTACTACCGACAAAGTTAGCATCCAGTCTAAGAGCAGGACGACTCTGAGCATTTGCAAAACCGATTGTTGCGAGCAGCATAGTAGCTGCCAAAATCATTTTCTTCATTTTTCGTTCTTTTTTGAGTTTTGTTCTACAATGTAACACACACTCTCTCTCGTTCAAAAGTATGTCTATACATACCTTCCGATGCAGCAAAGATACACAATGAAACGTATCTATGATTCAAATGGAAGATTTGCACTTATCAGGTGGAATCTGCAAAACGCGAAAAACGGACAAAATATTGGATGATATAAAATTATTACATACATTTGCACCGCATTTCAAACGAAAAAAAATGCTACTAAGGCTGAATCGCTAGCTCAGCAGGTAGAGCACATCCCTTTTAAGGATGGGGTCCTGGGTTCGAACCCCAGGCGATTCACGAAAAGAAAGGGGCCATGTCAAAATTCGGTTTTTTTGAAGTACGCCTCAAAAAGTTGGATATTAAATTATCCTTGTGTTATAGAAAGAGTCCGGTATTGTACCGGACTCTTTTCGTTTAATCTTGCCTTAATTCTACTATTTCTATTATTGTTATCTCCTCCAATGCATTGATAAAACTCTCCCGAGAGTCAAATTTCTCTTTACACAGGAGCTATGACCGCATAATACAAAAAGAAGTTCTTTTCAAGTGATAATAGGACACGGAACGAGCCATCTGTTTTTTAACTCTAATAACAAGGCAAAAGTAATGTGTTAGAGATCCTAATTGTAGAACAAAGAGACCAAGGATACAGTATAAACTTTCAAATGCGATAGCCCTGTTTTCTTACGTCGAACTGACGTTACAAATAAAATTATTTATACCTTTGAAAATACAACAGAGGTGATAAAAGCCTAAAAGACAAAAAAACGCCCAAAAGCATTAGGGATGTCCATTGAGATACCGATACGGAAAAAGGCACCTACAGGACAGTGCTAAAGGCGTGGATTTTTATCGATTAATTCTATGGCGAGGCTAAAGGTTGTATTCGAACGATTTGGGAGGAAACTTCTTCCTTCTTTCCGGCATAAGGTCTTTGCGCTGGTACTAGTTGGTGTATTCGTTGGATTAGGCGCATACCTTGTATATATGTCCAAAGCTTATAGCTACTTAAGTGACGATCCACGAGTTTGTATCAATTGCCATGTAATGGGGCCTTACTATGCCACTTGGCAACATAGTTCCCACGCGATGCGTGCCACCTGCAACGACTGTCATGTGCCACACAACAGTATTTTCAGCAAGTATTATTTCAAGGCATCAGATGGTCTGCGGCACTCCTATGTATTTACCATGAGGAACGAACCTCAACGCATGCAGGCCATATCGGCAAGTCAGGCGGTAATCTATGACAACTGTGTGCGTTGCCACGCTCAACTCAATCAAGAATTTGTCCGTACAGGAATGCTGACCAGGGCGGATATTCGTACTGCAGAAGAGAAAGCATGCTGGGACTGCCACAGAGATGTGCCTCATGGAGGCAAAAACAGCCTTAGCGCAACGCCCAACGGGATTATATCATACCCAAAGTCCCCTGTTCCGCAGTGGCTTAGGGCCTATATAAGCAAGAAGAAATAAACCAAACAAAAGAGCATTTTTATGAAAAACAAGGAACGCAAACTAAAATCCTGGCAAGGATGGCTTATTTTCAGTAGCTCTATGGTGGTGGTGTTCTGTCTGGGACTATTGGCAGCATCCGTAACGGAACGGAGAGCCGAGATCCAGAGCATATACGCCAACAAGAAGGATAAAATCGCTCCTTTTGAAGCTCGCAACGAAATGTATCGCGGTAACTATCCTCGAGAATACGAGACGTGGACTTATACCGCAGATACATCTTTCCGGTCGGAATTCAACGGCAGTCAGGCAATAGACGTATTGGAACAACGTCCCAACATGGTTATATTCTGGGCCGGCTATGCCTTCTCCAGAGATTATACATCTCCTCGCGGTCATATGCATGCTATACAGGATATGCAGCGTACCCTGCGAACCGGGAATCCGGGAATCGATGGGGCAGGAGACATGCAGCCTGCCACGTGCTGGGTATGTAAGAGTCCCGATGTGCCACGCATGATGCAAGCCATTGGAGTAGACGAATTCTATAAAAACAAATGGAGTAGTCTGGGCAGTGACATAGTGAATCCGATAGGGTGTGCAGACTGCCATGATCCGGAAACGATGGATCTGCACATCTCCCGCCCCGCGCTTATCGAAGCTTTTCAAAGACGTGGGCTGGATATTACCAAGGCTTCACATCAGGAGATGCGCTCACTCGTATGCGCCCAATGTCATGTGGAATACTACTTTAAGGGAGAAGGCAAATACCTTACCTTCCCATGGGATAAAGGAATGACAATGGAGGATGCAGAACGATATTACGATGAAGCTGAGTATTACGACTATATTCACACCCTGAGCCGCACCCCCATTCTGAAAGCACAGCATCCGGACTTCGAGATCTCTCAACACGGAATCCATGCCCAGCGAGGTGTGTCGTGCGCCGATTGCCATATGCCATACATAAGCGAAGGAGGAGTGAAGTTCAGTGATCATCACATCACGAGTCCTTTGGCACACATGGATCGCACCTGTCAGACCTGTCACCGTGAAAGCGAGGAGGAGTTACGCAAAAACGTTTACGAACGTCAGCGGAAAGCAAATGAAGTGCGCAATCAGTTGGAAAACGAACTGGTCAAAGCGCATCTTGAAGCTCAGTTCGCTTGGGATAAAGGAGCCACAGAAAAGGAAATGACCCCCATACTTAAATATATCCGCCAATCACAGTGGCGTTGGGACTATGGAGTGGCTTCTCATGGAGCTTCATTCCATGCACCGCAAGAGATTACGCGTATTCTCAGCAACGGGCTGGAGCGTGCGATGCAAGCACGTATAGAGATAGCTCGGGTACTTGCACGTCATGGCTATACGGATGAGGTACCACTGCCTGATGTCTCCACCAAAGAAAAAGCCCAGAAGTATATAGGCTTGGATATGGATGGGTTGCACAAGAACAAAGAAAAGTTCTTGGAGACAGTGGTGCCCAAGTGGGTGAAGAAAGCAAAAGGAAAAGGTCTTTTGATAGCAGCCAAATAAGGTCTAATACGATAAGACTGATCTGTTCTTTTCACTAAGACTGTTTACTATTTTTTCGGCATACAACACAATGTGGCAGGGACGCTTCGGCTATAGGGAAGGCATATTCATCATATCAGGACTTGCTTTTGTAGGTTTGTTGCTCCAGGTGATCGCAGGCCCGATACCAGCCACAGCTTTCGCTTATCCTTTCAATCTGGTCGGAGGAAGTTTGCTTCTTGCCGGCATCTTGTTTTGGGGCATATTCCATCGTAGAGCTATACGCCGCAATTCGGCCCGTTTCTCCTTTCTATCTGGCCACATAGCCACTCTGACTTCTATCGGTGGGCTACTGCTGCTTGCAGTCATCATGGGGCTGACCAAACAAATCCCCGCAGAAATGGGGAGAGGATTGCAGCATCCTATTCATCGTTTGGGACTTAGCTCCATGCTATCGGCATGGTACTTCCTGCTGCTGTATCTGTATTTGCTCTTTGTACTGGGCTGCGTTACTACAGACAGGCTTATGCGTCTGAAACTGAACCTTCGTGACGGTGCTTTCGTGATGAATCACGTGGGCTTGTTCGTCGCACTTTTTTTCGGGCTTATGTCTTCTGCCGACATCCGGCAATACAGAATGCAAGTATATTCCGACTCCGACTATCCTGAGTGGAGGGGCATAGACCAACGGACAAAAAAAATGGTGGAACTCCCCGTAGCCATAGAACTAAAAAAGTTCGAAATAGCAGAGTACCCTCCCAAATTGATGATCATACGCAACAATAGTGGCAAGGCTCTTCCCTATTCTCGTCCGGCGCATCTGTCCATAGATCGGACTCCTTCCAAGGGAACGATAGACCGCTGGCAGATCGAGGTATTGGCGCATCTGCCTTATTCGGCTGCTGTCGTGACCAAAGACTCCGTTGTCTTCCGCGAATTCAGGTCATTGGGAGCCGTACATTCAGCCAGAGTAAGAGCTGCGAATTTAGATTTTCCCCAAGAAGTGGTATCCGGTTGGGTGTCATCGGGTAGCCATGTATTTCCCTATCGAAGCTTACGATTGACGGACAGTCTGTCGCTCGTGATGGCAGAACCCGATCCGAAACAATACAGCTCGCAGGTATACCTATACGCTGAGAATGGCGAGATCGACAGCGCGACTATACTGGTCAATAAACCGCTCCGTTACAGGGGGTGGTATATCTATCAGCTTAGCTACAATCGCGAACAAGGGCGATGGAGTACGATGTCGGAGTTGGAGCTGGTCAAAGACGATTGGCTCTATGGCGTTTATACAGGTATCGGCTTGCTGCTGATAGGTGCCGCAATGCTTTTCCTCGGGCCTATACCAGCAAGTACACAAGCAAAAAGAGAAGATCATGATTGACATCCTGCCTTTACTTGATTGGCATCATTTTGTCTATTTTGCGATACCAGCAGTACTACTGCTTATAGTGTCAGCTCTATTCGCTTTGTACCAACGTCGGGTATGGGCTATTTGCATCGCTATCGCAGCAGCTTGTGTACTGATGTTTTTTATCGGAGGCATGTGGCATTCTCTGGAACGACCTCCTCTAAGAACGATGGGAGAAACCCGACTTTGGTATTCTTTTTTTGTGATCATTGCAGGCCTTATCATTTATATACGATGGAAATATCGGTGGATCCTTTCTTTTGCCACCGTCTTGTCCACGGTCTTCATGATTATAAACATAGCCAAACCGGATATCCACAACAAGACATTGATGCCGGCTCTCGAAAGTCCGTTCTTCGTACCCCACGTAATCTCCTACATCTTTGCATATGCCATGCTGGGGGCGGCACTGCTCGTAGGCGGCTACTTCCTCTTTTGCAAGCGCAAACACAAAGAGGTGAATGCAAAAGTCATGATGCATACGACTGACAATCTGGTCTACACGGGATTTGCTTTTTTGATGACGGGACTGCTATTAGGCGCTATTTGGGCCAAACTTGCATGGGGCACCTATTGGAATTGGGATCCGAAAGAAACATGGGCTGCAATCACCGTATTCAGCTACTTGCTCTACATCCATCACCGGCTCCATCGTCCTCGGGCTTTTGCCCATTCTTTGGTATTGCTAATCGTCAGTTTCCTTTTCCTGCAAATCTGCTGGTATGGGGTCAACTACCTTCCATCCGCTAAAGACTCCAGCATTCATACCTACACACGCTGAATTGCTTGCCTACATAGATTGTAAAAGTTCATGGTATTGTATCTGCACATGCCGATATAGCAGAACTTCGGTAGAATCTCAAGCCATAGATACAATTCCGGCCTATCTCCTATTCAAACGCCAGTTCGATCTAAGCGAACATACCATAAAAATAACAAGTAGCTGTAAATCATACTCTTTTGTGATTCTCCGGCTGCATAATGATCGGGAAGAAGGGGCGGCTTCCAAGTCATTGGGCTTCAGATGTAGATAAAAAGCCATCTGAAAGCAATATAAGTGCCTGAAAAACGCTGTGTGGAAAATAAAACGCACTAATAACCAATGTGTTGTACCATTCCTTTATATCGAACTCACGTTTTATAAGGTGTTTATATTCCTTGTAATATATCGACTGCCTGACGGACCATGTCGGCCGATGTCTCGGGACGGCTGTATTCATCTATTTTCACTGTACCGCCCATACTGACTTCAGGCCGCCGAAATCGCATGCTACTCGGAATATCATGGCGCAAGGAACTGTGGAATTGGGTGATCCCGGTATGGCGAGCCAGCGTTTCTATATTGCCCAATCGTATACCGCAGCCGGCCATGATGCCGATTCGTCCGGCAGCTTGTTTGTTTAGTGCTCCGATCATGTCCTTACCCTCCAATGCCGTAGGGGCACAACCGGACGTAAGTACACGATGGAAGCCGGCGGCAATCAGCTTTTCGAGCATCTCAAACGGAGCAGCACAGACATCGAAAGCTCGGTGAAAAGTGAGCTGCATCCCTTGCGCCTCTTTCAAAAGACGCGAATTTGCCTCCTCGTCATAGCCCCCCTCCGGTGTGAGACATCCAAAGACAACGCCTTCCATACCGAGGCTGCGGGCTACACGAATATCGTAGCACATGGCTTCTATCTCCTCCGATGAGTAAACGAAATCCCCTGCACGCGGACGTATTATGACATGGATAGGAATAGTTATCAGACTGCGAGCCACAGCCATTTCTCCGGCAGAAGGTGTAGTACCGCCCTCAGGAATACCGGCACAAAGCTCTACACGAGTAGCCCCACCCAACTCGGCCTGCTGACAGCTGGTAGCCGAATTGGCACAAATTTCTAATTGCATCGCCATATTGTTAGAACCATTTTATTTTTCTGAAAACGACAAAGGCTATTATCGAAAGCAGGACGGACACGGCCACAATGATGAAGAAAGAATACTGAAACCCACTGCCTGCAATGGGCACATTCATTCCATAGAAACTGGCAATCAGTGTAGGGAGCATCAGTACGATGGAAATCGTGGTCATGCGCTTCATGATAGTATTCAGGTTGTTCGAAATCACTCCGCTCAGAGCTTCCGTCGTTCCGGAAAGGATGTCGCTATAGATATTCACAGTATTATAGGCCTGTCGCAGTTCTATTCGCACATCTTCCACCAGCTCTTCGTCGATCCGATTTTCTCCCGAAGCCCTTATTTTGCCCAGTACGGCTTCATTGCCGCGAATGGAAGTACTGAAGTAAACGAGAGTCTTCTGAAGCATCATCAGGTGAATGAGGTCTTCGTTGCGAATACTGCGTTCGAGTTCTCGCTCGGAGATGGTCACCTCATTGTTGATCTGTTTCAGGTACTTCAGGAACCACACGGCAGAAGAATAGATGAGCCTTAGTACCAGTTCTGTCCGGTTGAGGACTTTGATTCGTTTGCGCCGAGTGTGAAGTAGAAAGTCGGCGAGCATGGGAGCGCGATGGTAACATACGCTCACCGTTACATCCGATCGGGTAGCTATCCCCATCGGTACGGTAACGTAAGGCACACCGCTCAGGCGACTTTCGATAGGAATCCGCAAGATCGTCAGATGCCAGTCGCCATCATGCTCTACGCGTGGGCGTTCATCGGCATCCGCTATATCGGACAAAAAATCTTCGGGGACGTTAAGTGTGTCGATCAGAAACTTCATATCCTCTGCATCGGGAGTTTCGACACACACCCAGCAGTCTGCTCCGAAATCGGGCTTTTCCACAAAACCCTGTTCGGCGAAAAGGTATTTTTTCATTGCTGTACTTCCTCTTCTTTATGTGTTACGGCATTGCGCCGCACCTCCTCCGTCTATCGGGTAGCACAGCAATGCCGTCAGTTAATCTTTCTACGGCTCGACGGAGGGAATGGGTCTTCCATTGACTATGATTTGGTGAAATTAAAATCCGGCCAACCAATCGGTAATGCCGAAAAAATCAGCTCTACAAAGGTAAGATTATCACGCAAACGAAAAAGATGCTTTGCCTTCAGAGACCATTGTTTTTGCTCTGAAGCTATCGGCAAATGTGCTCATCCTGCAAAAAAGAAGAGGGCGACCCAAGAATATTTGGATCGCCCTCTGTTCTTTATGCTAACTTCATTCAGAGGGCTGTCGGCTCCTCCTGAAAAAAGTGTTGTCAGATCATATAACTTTATTTTTTGTCATCCAGGCTCGCACTGATGAAATTGCCTTGTGCATCGAACAGCAGGTCATACTCCCTGTTGTTGTAGACAATCTCTGCCTCGTATCTGCCATTGCCGTCGCCGAATACCGTATGTATCGTCCGGCAGGGCTCCATTTCGCGACGAGCCTTCACGTACACCATCTCATCGTAGTAAATATCGTGAGCGAAACGCATAGCCTCCTGTGGGGTAATCTTTCTATGAGTTTATAACCGAATCCATATACCGATTTGATCTCGATAGTTGCCCCTGCATCGTTCATCTGCTTGCGCAGATTTTTGATTTGAGCATAGACAAAGTCATAATTGTCCGCTTGGTCTATATAGTCTCCCCACACGGCTTCTGCCAGAGCGGCCTTGTCCACCAATCGGTTCGGTCGGGTCATCAGGTGATACAGGATATCGTATTCTTTTCGCTTCAACTCCAAGGGATGCCCCTTGACCGCAACTTCGAACCTGTCCGGTACCAAAGACACATTTCCGAGTTTGATTTCCATGGCTCCATGAGCCGTTTTGCGTCGGATAAGTCCTTTGATTCTGGCGTTCAATTCCAGGAGATGGAATGGCTTTGTCAGATAATCATCCGCACCCAGTTCGATCCCCTGCACCTTGTCCTCGATCGCGTCTTTGGCAGAGATGATGATCAGGTTCTCTGTTTTTCCTCTCTTTTTCAGTTCCTTCAAAAGGGTAAGCCCATTGCCGTCGGGCAGCATAATGTCCAGCAGGATACAGTCGTAGTCGTACACCAGCACCTTGTCCAAGCCTTCGTTCATCGTTGCAGCTGTCTCTACGATATACCTTTCCCCGAGGAGAAACTTTTGGATAGTTTCCCTCAGATCCGGTTCATCTTCGATAATGAGGATTTTCATCTGGATAGCCCTGTTTGGATTGATCTTCTTTTACAAATATAACATGGTAAAACTGAATTTTTCCTGAAATAGCATGCTCTCCCTTTGCAGTCCTGGGATGTGCGGATATTTTACGCCTGTGTTTTGGGGACGAGGTGCAAATTCGGTGACACTTTTTTATATCTTTGTCCCAAGACGATTTGCTCGAATCTCAGCAAACGAAGTCTTTCAATCACTTAAAAACAGATAGTTATGACAGTAAAGCGCGCAGTGCGAATAGCACTTCTCACGCTGATAAGCATTCTTTTTTCCTCACCTTCTCTTGTTCGGGCGCAAAGTCTTTTCAGCACCGAACATGTCTTGCAACTATACAACAAGATACTCTATGGAGAGTCGGCGGCGGATACCGTCGCAGAGAAAACGGCAGGTGAGTCGGCATTTCCTTTTATAGACAAACTCATCAACCTCGGCCGCACTTTCCTCGGCAAACCATATCGCTATTGCGGTCCTTCCCCATGGCCGATGGACTGCTCGGGCTATGTGTCTTATCTCTACTCCAAATTCGACATCAAACTCCCACGTGGTGCGGCAGCACAGAGCCAATATACGAATCCTATCGAGCGCGAGGATGTTCGTCCGGGCGACCTCCTTTTTTTCAAAGGCCGCAATGCACGCAGCAACCGTATCGGGCATGTAGCTTTGGTCGTATCTGTCGATGAAGATGATATTACCATGATGCACAGCCGCAATTCGAGAGGGATCGTGATCGAAAAACTCAATCGCAGTGCATACTTCTCCCGTCGTTTGGTGAGCTATGGCAGGGTACCCGGAGCCAAGAGAGTGATCCCACGAAAAAGTTGATCGGACTATACCGAAACAAGGGTAGGGGCTATCCCCCTAAGGGCTGTGCAGCAATCACCGGATTTGTGCACAGCCCTTTTCGCATACAGCCCGGATGGATTTGGAAGGAGAAAGTATTGTGAGGTGGCCAAAGAGGAGAAAAAACGATACATATTTCGGAACTTATTTTTCCGGCCGGGAAAAGTTTCCCCGACAGCTAACAAAAATAAATTTTCCGGCCGGAAAATCTCTATCCAAAGCCTTCGGATATACAAACGAAGCCTTTGGATACATATCCGAAAGCTTCGTTTGTATATCCGAAACCTTTGAATAAAGAATTGCAGTATACCTTTTCAACTTTTCTGTACTGCAGAAAAAACTTTTTCCGGCTGAGAACGATCATTTCTTTTATTGCTGTCCGGTAAAAAAATGAATATTCTTCAAAACGTACTGTAATGAAGCGATTTACGTAAGATATTCGTATCCCGGAAGCAATAGCATATTGAGTCTTGCTTATCGCACCGATAGCGATTGCATTGATGCTTTCATTCAGGGGCGGTACACTTTTATCCGACAAACCTTGTTCTCCTATAGATTCAACTCTCGTTAAAAGAGGGGATAACGAGTTTCTTTCGTATTTTCGTTCCACAATAAAACGCAATACAGTAATAAATCACCACAATGAACAAAAAAATCTTTTCGATGATGGCTGCAAGCATCATTGGTTCGGCTGCTATGACCCCATCAGCCGGAACGAATACCGGAGAGCATTTGACGCCGGAACTATTCATGACCCTGTCGCGGGTGAGCGAAATGGCCTTGTCTCCCGACGGTAAAACGGCTGTTTATGCCGTCAGCTTTCCCGATGTCAAAACGAACAAGGCTACCCGCGAGCTATTTACCGTCAATCTCGATGGTTCGGGGCGTAAGCAGATAACCGACACCGAGTCCAACGAATACGCTCCTGTCTGGATGGCCGACGGTAAGCGCATTGCTTTTATGAGCAACGAAGGCGGCAGCATGCAGCTTTGGGTCATGAACGCCGATGGTACGGAACGCCGCCAACTCAGCAATATCGAAGGTGGTATTACAGGTTTTCTTTTCTCCCCGGACGAGAAACAGGTGCTTTTCACCAAAGACATCAAATTCGGCAAACGCACCAAAGACATTTATCCCGATTTGGACAAAGCTACCGGACGCATCATTACCGATCTGATGTATAAGCATTGGGACGAGTGGGTGGAGACCATACCGCATCCCTTCATCGCGAACGCGACGGATGGAATGATCACCACCGGCAAAGACATCATGGAGGGCGAACTCTACGAGGCTCCGATGAAACCGTGGTCGGGTATCGAAGATTTCAGTTGGAGTCCTGACGGACAGAACATAGCATACGCCAGCCGCAAGAAAACGGGCATGGCATATTCTCTGTCTACCAACTCGGACATATATATCTATAATCTGGCTTCCGGCCGGACGCACAACATTTCCGAAGGGATGATGGGCTACGACACCTATCCGAAGTTCAGCCCCGACGGCAAGAGCATTGCATGGATCAGCATGGAGCGCGATGGATATGAAAGCGATCTGAAGCGTCTTTTCGTGGCGGATCTTGCCACAGGAAAGCGCACCCATGTAAACCCCACATTCGATTACAATGTGGATATGATCCAATGGACATCGGACAGTAAGGGTATCTATTTCCTTGCCTGTAAGGAGGCAGAGACCAATCTATGGGAGATCACGCTGAAAACGGGTAAGATCCGTCAGATCACGCAGGGACAGCACGACTATGCCGACTTCTCCGTGCGCAACGACGTTATGCTGGCCAAACGCCATTCTTTCGAACTCCCCGACGATCTCTATCGTGTGAATCTGAAGAATGGAGCGGCACAGGCTGTCACGACAGAAAACAAAGCCATCCTCGATCGTCTCACTCCCATCACCTGCGAAAAACGCTGGATGAAGACTACCGATGGAGGCAATATGCTTACATGGGTAGTACTGCCACCCGACTTCGATAAAAACAAGAAATATCCGGCTATACTCTATTGTCAGGGAGGTCCGCAGAATACCGTAAGCCAGTTCTGGTCGTTCCGCTGGAATCTCCGACTGATGGCCGAGCAGGGCTATATTGTCATTGCCCCCAACCGCCATGGTGTACCCGGATTCGGGCAGAAATGGAACGAACAGATCAGTGGCGACTACGGTGGCCAAAATATGCGTGACTATCTGACTGCCGTAGACGAAATGAAGAAAGAACCCTATGTCGATGGCGATCGCATCGGAGCGGTGGGTGCAAGCTACGGTGGCTTCTCCGTCTATTGGTTGGCAGGCCATCACGACAAGCGATTTGCCGCTTTTATCGCTCATGCCGGTATCTTCAATCTGGAGATGCAGTACGCCACAACCGAAGAGATGTGGTTTGCTAATTGGGATATAGGCGGTCCTTTCTGGGAGAAAGATAATGTAGTGGCTCAGCGTACCTATGCAACTTCGCCACACAAGTTCGTGCAGAATTGGGATACACCTATCCTCATGATTCATGGCGAACTGGACTTCCGCATTCTTGCTTCACAGGCTATGGCTGCTTTCGATGCGGCACAGCTTCGTGGCGTTCCGAGCGAGATGCTGATCTATCCGGATGAAAACCACTGGGTACTCCAACCGCAGAATGCATTGCTATTCCATCGTACATTCTTCGGCTGGTTGGATCGTTGGCTGAAGAAGTAATTACATTCCCGTCACAAACGAAAGGAGGCGGGCAGACACGATATTGTCAGTCCGCCCTTTTCATCTCAACCAATAGTATATATCATGATCAGGAACATCGTATTCGACCTCGGTGGAGTTCTCATTCACCTCAACCGAGAAGAATCCATCCGCCGATTCAAAGCCATAGGAGTAGCAGACATTGAAGAAATGCTCGACCCCTATCTGCAAAAAGGTCTCTTCCTCGACTTGGAGTCCGGGCGAAAGAGCGAGGCGGAATTCCGAACCGAGCTATCCCGATACATAGGAAATGAATTGACCTATCAGCAGGTGTACGATGCTCTCCTTGGTTTTCTTGAGGAGATTTCGGCCGAAAAGTTCGATTATATCGACTCGCTACGCCCCGATTATCGCCTCTTCCTCCTCTCCAACACCAATCCTTATGTCCTCGATTTGGCCATGAGTCCGCGTTTTCTTCCCTCAGGAAGGACGCTGGACAGTTTCTTTGATAAAGTCTATGCCAGTTGTCAGATGGGGAAATACAAACCCAATGAAGATATTTTCCTCGAAATGATAGCCGACAGCGGTATGAAGCCGGAGGAGACCCTCTTCATCGACGACGGACCGGCTAATGTGGCAACAGCCGAACGACTCGGTTTCCACGCCTATTGCCCCGACAATGGGGAAAACTGGATCCCTGCCATTACTCGACTCCTTCGCGAACAGAAATAAAGAAGGGCTGTACCGCGAATCGTTTCGCTCCGTACAGCCCCCTTTTCGTATCGAAAGAACGTTTGCTTATTTCGTAGGCTCTTGCATCGTGAAGTCCACGTTCAGCTTATTCTGATCCAGTCCGTACCAGTTGCCTGTAATAGCATCGATAGCCACGGGAATAAGACCACCGAGTACATCCAATACCACCCACTTGGCTTCCACACGGTTGTTGATTATACGTATGATGGGCTGTTTACCCGGAATGCGAAATTCCACGGTGTAGGATTTGTCAGCCTTGAGCGAGAGTTGCAAGGGCGTTTGTCCCATCTTGTCACCATTGATGTAAACTTCTGCTCCCTGTGGGTTGGAAACCATTTCCACAGCATGCGTCTGTTTGCCGAAAAGAGTGGCACACCCGGTAATCGTAGCTAAGCAAAGTGCACCGCAAGCGAAGCATAGTAATGCTTTTTTCATTGTGTTGTTTTTATTTTTTTTCGCCCCCATAATTTAGACCGGTATGGAAAGATGATGGAGGCATAATCATCCTTCTCATACAAATAATATGTTCTTTTTTTGATGTTCCGTAAGGGATTTATATCGATTTTTCGGACGGCAAAAATAACATAAACTCCCCAATCGATAATATGTATATGGTTAAAAACATACTGCCTTTCAAGAGGAGACGATGTGTGTCTTTGACCGGTGGGGAGCATTGATCGGACTATACATTCGTCGGATCTTGAGCAGCATAATATGCCCTTGCCGGATTGGCATACATGATCAGAATCAGTCGTTTCAATTCCTCTTCATCCTTATCCTGCATCTCCACTTTGGCAATTTGTGCGGACAGATAGTTTACAAAGGTCTCTTTTTCCTCCTCGCTATAATGCGAACCGGCGTGGTCGCATCCGTCCAGAAGATCCCATGCTACATAATTGCCCGGATAGAGACGGTAGCGACGATGGATTTCTGCATCGATCAGTTTGCCTGCCTCTGTGAACTGCCGGGCATGCGGCGCATCTGCCGGGATACTCTCGGCCAATTCTCTCAGAGGTGTACCTATGGCAAAGTGAACACGTCCTTTGTAGCCGAAAATTCCTGTCTGCATGTTCAGCAGATCTTCCCCGATGGGTTTCTTGTATGATGGGTCGCGCTGCTTGCTGAGCATCTCGCGCGCTTTCAGGTAATCGCAGGGGTCATACTCATAGCTCAAAGAGAGCGGTACGATGTTGAGATCGAGCAGACTCTTGATTCCTCCGTCCTCACCGCTCATGGCAAGCATCTTGAGCACACTGCTCTGCGTGCGATCGTCGGCATCTTTGGCCCGTCCTTCGCGTTGGGCTATCCAGATGGAATCTTTCGTTTGGGTAATCGTATGCCGGATGTATGCCGATAGTCTCTGCGACTGTGCTATCAGTTCGCGCATATTGATCCCGCGACGTACGATAAAGCTCCCGTTGAGTCGTACGAAGTCTTCTATCCACGGCTTCACAAGGAGGTTGTCTCCGATGGCTATCTGTGGCATATTGTAGTCGATCTCAGCAAGCAGCAGGTTGAGGAAAGCCGAGTCCAATACGATGTCTCGGTGGTTGGAGATAAAAATGTAGGCTCCATTGTCAGGGATACGACTCCTGCCACTTAACGAGAGGCTGAATGTCGTCTTCTCACTCACTGCCTTAACCGCTGTATAGCCGAAGATGTGTTTGAATTCACCGGTGGATTTGCAGCGCAACATCATTTGTTCGAACTCCTGTGGCTTTACGTCCGGCATCATTTTGCCGAACACATACCGATATTCGGCCGAACTCAGCAGGCGTTCGATTACGGCCGGTGCTTCCTGATCGCAGTATGGTCTGATGTCGTCAAATAGTATTGTACTCATAGTCATTTATCGTGAAGTTGTCCGCTATTGGGTCTCATTCAGTCCATCCCGAATGATAGTGCAAAGCACCTCTTTCATATCCATTCCGGCTGCTCGAACCTGCTGGGGGATAAAGCTCGTAGGGGTCATGCCCGGTGTCGTGTTCACTTCCAGCAGCGTGGGAATACCATCCGCTTCGATGATATAGTCCACACGTATGATGCCCCGAGCGTTGAGAAGCTCGTATATGCGCGCAGTCATGGTCTGTATCAATCGAGTGGCTTCATCGCTGATTCTCGCCGGTGTGATTTCCTCTACAGCTCCGTTGTATTTGGCATCGAAGTCGAAAAACTCATTATGTGCGACAACTTCTGTAACAGGCAATGCGACCACTTCTTTTTTTCTGAGGAATGCCCCGCAGGTAACCTCGGTACCGCATATCAGACGCTCTATCATTACCTCTTCGCCTTCCGAGAAGGCTTGTTCTATTGCCGGAAGGAGCTGTGCAGCTTCCACCATCTTGGTAGTCGCGATGCTGGAACCTCCCACATTGGGTTTCACGAAAAGAGGAAGCCCCATACGTGCTATCAGATCCGCCACATCGGGCTGAGTATCTCGCCCGGTCAGTCGCATAGAATCGGCAATGCGGATACCGAAGCCGGAGAGAAAACGATTGCACACATATTTGTTGAAAGTCAGGGATTCGACGAGCGTGTCACCCGTATTGTATGGGATGCCGATCATGTCGAGATACCCCTGAAGCAGACCGTTCTCTCCCGGAGTTCCATGTATGGTGATATAAGCATAGTCAAACCGTATTCGTTCGCCATCGAGATCAAAGCTGAAATCGTTCTTATCCAGTGGAACCTCTCTCTGCTCCGATACTCTTACCGACCAGCGATCACGTTCGATCAGAACAAGAAAGGCGGAGAAAGGCTCGCTTCCCAGCCAGGACAGAATGCCGGCAGCACTTTTGAGCGAAACCGAATGTTCGCCCGAATAACCGCCTGCAATGACAGCCACAATTGGTTTTTTCATCATTCTGTTTATTTAATATGTAGGGGAAAGTATTGTACTATTTGTATGAGGATCAGCCGAATCGGTTCAGATATAGTCCTGTCCTGCAGATATGCAGGCGATAAACGTACGCCAACGCTCAAGCAAAGTGGTAAGATCGGCAGGTATATCGGAGTCGAACTGCATCTCCACTCCCGTGACAGGATGGCGAAAGCCTAATGTCTTGGCATGCAGAGCCTGTCGTGGACAGATAGCCAAACAGTTCTGCACGAATCGGCGGTAATTGGCCGTATTGTTTCCTCTCAGGATTTGATCACCGCCATAACGTTCGTCAGCAAACAGCGTATGGCCTATGTGCTTCATGTGTGCCCTGATCTGATGGGTACGCCCTGTCTCCAGACGGCATTCTATCCAGCTGACGTATGCCAGTTCTTCCAAGACCTGATAATGCGTTACGGCCGGTTTGCCAATATCTCCATCGGGAGGGAATACCGCCATTTGCAGGCGGTCTTTCAGGTCGCGTCCTATATTGCCGGTAATGGTTCCGATCGGGTAGTCGAAACGTCCCCATACCAGTGCACGATAGGAGCGATGCGTCGTCTTATAATAGAATTGCTTGCACAAGTCCGATTTGGCTTCGGCCCTCTTGGCAACAACCAGAAGGCCGCTCGTGTCCTTGTCTATACGGTGTACGAGTCCCAGACTCGGATCCATGGGGTCGTATTCAGGATCCTCTCGGAGGTAGTAGGCCAGTGCATTGACCAGTGTACCCGTGTAATTGCCATGGCCGGGGTGTACCACTAATCCGGCAGGCTTATTGATCACGAGCAGTACATCGTCTTCATACACTATATCGAGTGGAATATCTTCGGGAATGATCTCCAATTCCCGTCGTGGTCGGAGGAGTTCCAACGTGACCACATCGCCCGGTTTGATCCGGTAGTTGCTCTTTACCGGCCGGCCATTGACGAATATGGCACCGGCTTCAGCCGCTTGTTGGATACGGCTGCGTGTGGCGTTGTTCATCCTGTCGACAAGGAATTTGTCGATACGAATAAGTGTCTGTCCCGGATCCGCTACAGTGCGGAAATGTTCGTATCTGTCCTCTTCCTCCGGGTCGAGTCCGCCGTCCGAGATGTCCTCTGCATCGTCTTCGTCGAATAGCTCCGCCATCTCGGGAGTCATCCGATACTGAAGTTCTTCCTCCATAAGGTATACCCGATTACCACCACGATTCGCTATTCTCCTCTTCGGTCTTCCCCGAAGCACTGTCCTGCGATGAACCGTAGGTGATCGATTCGTCGATCAGTGACGAATCAGCAGGAAGCGGCGCATAGCCGTTGATCACCCGTAGCACCAACGGAGTCGTTATCGGCAGGCGAGTACCGGCAAGTACATTCCGGCCGTCGGCCAGTTCGACTCCGTCTGTCAGATTGACAAAATCGCCTGAGATGTATCGCTCTGTGACTTGTTCGAAGCCCAATCCTTTCAGGATGGCCAGAGCTTGGCGGCCGGACATATCTTTCAGATCAGGGACGATCCCCTTCCGTGCCGATCTCGCATTGATCGAAAGGAAAATGATCCGCCCCGGTTTGACGGTATTGCCGCTCTGTGGAACCATTTCTACTACGACACCCGGAGCCAAGGATTTGTCATAAACGGAATCGACAAGTTCGTAGCGAAGATTATGGCTCGACAGCAAACGCTCTGCCTCCTTCAAGTCTTTGCCACGCAACTCCGGCATCACGATAGAGCTGTCGTGTCTCGTGTAAATATCCAGTCCGAACAAGATACCCATGAGGATAAGCCCTGAAGCCAAAGTCATCAAAATCAGGTGGAAGAGGACGGGATATTTATGATGAAAATTCTTTAGTTGCATGCCAACGGAATATTTTTTTGTTCCAAAATACAGTTCAAAGTACGGAAAAAAGCAGCAAACAGAAAAACAGCAGCCTGTCCCGGAAATGGGTTGGCAGTCGGGAGCCGTTAATTCGAATTTTGCTTTGCAGTCTTCGGCGTTAATCCTAATCGGCGGTTTTATCCGGATCATTAAGGTGGATTCGAATGCGACAATCTGCATCCATTTTGGAGGCATTGATGCCAAACCATTGCTCCTACAGATGAATGCCTACAGCCTGCCGGCTGCCGAAATACGAACCAAAAACGGTCGGATTGTGGCGCGTGTTTTCTGAAAATGTGGCGTGAGAATTTTTTCGTTTTGGAGCGAAAATTTTTTGCTTCCCACACCAAAACGAAAATTTTCTCGCCCTACGTTTTTCGGAGCGTACAATAGGAAAAGTTTGGTGTGACGTGTGACGTGTCCTGAAAAAAGCTACTCCATCCTGATCTGACTTGTGAAGGCAACCGCATCGGTAAGAGTATTCTGATGCGGTTGCCTTGTGCATATTTCCCTTACCATCACTATATTTTCTGTAGTTTTGTACCGCTTCATCAATTAAAAACAACAACAATATGTTTTCCGGAATCGTAGAAGAATATGCCCAAGTGACGGATCTCCGTCACGAAAATGACAATCTGCACATCACGATGACGTGTTCTTTCGTCAATGAACTCAAGATAGACCAAAGCATCGCACACAATGGCGTATGCCTCACCGTAGTCAGCAAGACGGACACCACCTATACCGTGACTGCCATACGCGAAACCCTCGAACGTTCCAACCTCGGACTCCTCCAAATAGGCGATCTCGTCAATCTGGAACGAAGCATGATGATGGGCGGCCGGCTCGATGGACACATCGTGCAGGGACACGTAGATCAGACGGCTGTATGTACCGCTGTGGAAGAAGCTGGCGGCAGCCACTACTATTCGTTCGAATACAAGCTCGACAAGGAGATGGCTCGCCAAGGCTATATGACCGTGGAGAAAGGATCCGTATGCGTCAATGGCGTGAGCCTGACCGTATGCGACTCCGGCATGAACAACTTCCGTGTGGCTATCATCCCCTATACTCGCGACCATACGAACTTCTGCCGCATTGTCCCGGGTAGTGTGGTCAATCTGGAATTCGACATTGTGGGGAAATACCTCAGCAAGATGCTCCAATACCAATGAACCCGAACGACTTTTACTCCCTGATCGAACAGCGACAGAGCGATCGCAAGTTCGATCCCGACCGCCCCGTACCCGAAGACGTGCTTCAGCGCATCATCGAAGCGGGGCGTCTCTCCCCCTCAGCCTGCAATTCGCAGCCTTGGAGCTTTGTCGTCGTCACCGATCCCGACACTCGCAGACAACTGGCTGAAGCCTCATCGTCACGGTTATTGGGTATGAATCACTTCACGCGTCAGGCTCCCGTACACATCGTATTAGTCGAAGAGAAAGCCAACTTCACGGCGACCATCGGGGGGAAAATGAAAAAAATCCACTATGCCAATATCGACCTCGGCATAGCCGCCGCACACATCACGCTGGCAGCCACAGCCGAAGGTCTCGGCAGCTGCATCATAGGCTGGGTAAACGAAGCCAAGATCCGCGAAATACTGGGCATTCCCTCCGGACGCCGCGTAGTCATGAACATCATGCTCGGCTATTCCGCCGATCCGCACAGGGCCAAGAAGCGCAAAGAAACCTCGGAGGTTCTTCACCGCGAGAAGTGGTAGGTTCTCTCCTCCCTCCGCCCCGAAGAGGTCACATACATAGTATATAGTATAGCTCATTATGTACGACATTCAAAAAATCAGGGAGGACTTCCCCATCCTCCATACCCGGGTACACGGTAAACCCCTCATCTATCTGGACAATGCCGCCACGACACAGAAACCCATAGCGGTATTAGACCAAATCGAACGAGCCTACCGCACATTCAATGCCAATATCCACCGCGGCGTACACCATCTGAGTCAGGTGGCTACGGAGCAGCACGAAAATGCTCGCAAGCGGATAGCCCGCTACATCGGAGCGGAAGACCCCAAAGAAGTGCTCTTTACGCGCGGCACCACAGAGGCAATCAATCTGGTGGCCTCTTCGTTCGGCCAAGCTTTCGTCCGCTCCGGCGATGAGATTATCATCAGTACCCTCGAACACCATTCGAATATCGTCCCATGGCAACTTTTGGCCGAACGTACCGGTGCTCGGCTCAGAGTGATCCGGTTGACCGAATCGGGCGAACTGGATGTGGAGCATTTCCGGTCTCTACTGAACGAACGTACCAAAATCGTTTCGATAGCCCACGTCAGCAATGTGCTCGGCACCATCAATCCCATACGCCGGATAACGGATTTGGCTCATGCCGCCGGAGTACCCGTTCTGGTCGATGGAGCACAGGCCATCGCCCACTGCCGGGTAGATGTTCGGGAGTTGGGAGCGGATTTCTACGCCTTCTCCGGCCATAAAGTCTACGCACCCACAGGAATAGGCGTATTGTATGGCAAAGCGGAGTGGTTGGAGAAGATCCCCCCCTACCACGGTGGCGGAGAGATGATCGCCAAGGTGACATTCGAAAAGACCACCTACAACGAATTGCCCTATAAGTTCGAAGCCGGCACGCCGGACTATGTCGGCTCCACGGCTTTGGCCACAGCTCTCGACTATATCGAAGGACTGGGTTTGGAAGCCATAGCCGCACATGAAGACAAACTCCTGCGAATGGCCACCGAAGGCGTGAGAACTTTCCCCAATGCCCGTATCATCGGAGAAGCCGAACACAAGAGCGGTGTGCTCTCTTTCCTTATAGGGGACATTCATCCCTATGACCTCGGCATGCTGCTCGATCGGCTGGGTATAGCCATCCGCACCGGACATCACTGTGCCGAACCGCTTCTCGAAAGCATGGGACTCAATGCCACGGCTCGCGCCTCCTTTGCCCTCTACAACACCGAGGAGGAAGTGGAGCAATTCCTCCAAGCCTTGAAACGTGTAGTAAGCATGTTCTAATTTCTTCCCCATGCTGCTCTCTCGCTACATAGACGATGACTTGCGTGAATGCGGTTGCGACGAAGCCGGTCGTGGCTGTCTGGCCGGTCCCGTCTATGCAGCGGCTGTGATCCTACCGGCCGGCTTTTCTCATCCCCTGCTGAATGATTCGAAGCAACTGAGCGAAAAGCAACGCTACACCCTTCGCCCCGTCATAGAATCCGAGGCTATCGGATGGGGGATAGGCATTGTGAGTCCGCAGGAGATAGACGAGATCAATATCCTCAGAGCTTCCTTTCTCGCGATGCATCGCGCCATAGAGCAGTTGCCTTTTCGCCCCGAAAGATTGCTGATCGACGGCAATCGATTCGATCCTTTCGAACAAATCCCTCACCACTGTATCGTGGGAGGCGATGCCCGCTATCGCTCCATCGCAGCAGCTTCCATTTTGGCCAAAACCTATCGGGACGACTCGATGCTCCGTCTGCATAAGGACTTCCCGATGTACGGATGGGAGCGCAACAAAGGTTATCCGTCACCTGTACACAAATCCGCTATTCGTCGTTTCGGAGTTTCGCCACATCACCGTCTTACTTTCCGTGGAGTGGTGGATGCAGACCGGCCGACAACAGAATAAAGGGACTATATTTGCATCACTGAATATGAGCAGGAAAAATCGGTACAATGTACTCCCGCGAGCCACGATGCTCCGAAAGAAAGCCATTCAGATCCGACTGAACGAAGCGGAGCACAAGGCCGTCGAGACCTATTGCAGCCGCTTCAAAGTAGAGAACCGCTCCCGTTGGATCCGAGAAACGCTGATGAAAGAAGTGATACACCGGTTAGAAAGCGACACTCCCTTGCTTTTTCGAGAGGAGGAAATGCGATGACAGCCCCTACCTTTGCCACGGATGACATCCGCTACATGAGGATTGCGCTCGAAGAGGCACGAGCGGCTGCTGACGAAGGAGAGGTTCCTATCGGAGCCGTGATCGTCTGTAAAGGGCAGATCGTTGCGCGTGCTCACAACAGAGTGGAAAGGCTAAACGACCCTACGGCTCATGCCGAGATGCTTGCCATCACGATGGCCGTAGATGCCATAGGGGGGAAATACCTCCGCGACTGCACGCTGTACGTGACTGTCGAACCCTGCCTGATGTGTGCTGGCGCACTTCGCTGGACACAAATACCGCGAGTAGTGTACGGAGCATCCGAACCCAAAGTGGGCTACAGGCTGTTCACCGATCATGCACTCCATCCCAAATGCCACGTAGAAGGCGGTATATTGGTGGACGAATCGGAGAATCTGATGCGTAGTTTCTTTGCCGAACGGCGGTAGCCGAGCAACACATTATATATCTTTGTGCAATATGGCAGCATTCAGTGTACATATATTGGGCTGCGGATCTGCCCTGCCAACCACACACCACCATCCCTCTTCGCAAGTAATCGACCTGCGCGACAAACTCTACATGATCGATTGCGGAGAAGGTGTCCAGAGACAATTCAGACACGAAAAGCTCCATTTCGGACGTCTCATTCATATCTTCATCAGCCATCTCCATGGCGATCACTGTTTCGGTCTGCCCGGATTTATCTCCACGCTCGGTTTGTTGGGGCGTACCGGCACCCTGCATGTACATGGGCCGGAGGGAATAGAGCGTTTCCTCAGCCCCATATTGGAGCAGTTCTGTCACCGAATGCCCTATCAGGTGGAGATACATACGATTGATGCCTCCCGACATGCGCTTGTACATGAGGACAAATCCGTCAAAGTCTATAGCATACCGCTCAGCCACCGCATCCCTGCGGTGGGCTACCTCTTCGAAGAGAAATGCCGTGCAAGGCATCTGAACAAAGCGGCTGCCGAGTTCTACAATATTCCGCTTGCCGAATATCCCCTCATCATAGAAGGATCCGATTACACGACACCGGATGGGCGGATCATCCCCAACCGACACCTCACGACCCCGGGTACACCACCCAGACGATATGCTTACTGCTCGGACACGGAGTTTTGTCCCTCCATCGTCCCTATTATTCAAGGTGTGGATTTGCTCTACCATGAAGCTACTTTTATGGAGGAGGATCGGGCAAGAGCCAAAGAGACTTTCCACAGTACAGCCAAAGAAGCCGCCGAAATAGCACGACAGGCAGGAGCAAAACGCCTCCTCATCGGGCATTACTCCGGCAGATACAAGGACGTCCAAGGTTTGCTGGAAGAAGCTCAAAGCGTATTCAAGCCAACTATTGCCGCCAATGAAAGAATGCGCATCGATCTGTAAACGCCTTTTCCGGCAGTCTTGTTTGCTCCTTACCCTTGCCAGCCTCCTGTATTCCTGCGGAACAGGCAAAAAAGCGACAAATATATCCGGCAAACCTCACCACACAACTACCACCGGCCATTCGCTCCGAACGGCGGAGGACATCGTTACCGACCTGATAGCCCGAGGCAAGAAACTGATAGGCAAACCCTACAGGTATCAAGGGCCATCGTCTTGGCCGATGGATTGCTCCGGCTACGTGGCCTACCTCTATTCCTGCTACGGTATTCATATCCCACGCTCTTCATCGGCTCTGTACAACTATACCATTCCCATACGCCATCCTCTACCGGGTGATCTGCTTTTCTTCCGTGGTAGCAAGAATCACAAAGGGACTATCGGCCATGTGGCACTGTTGATCGAAGTTTGCGATGACGAACTAATCATGCTACACAACACCAATAGCAGAGGTATTATCATCGAATCACTGCAACGAAGTTCGTACTTCAGCAAGCGTTACATCCGTGCCGGTCGTTTGCCTGAGATCCAAGCTCTCATGGACTGATCTCCGCCGAGTTCCTCTTCCACAAAAATCCAATTTCACCTTTTGACTGGCAAAAACTTGAATGGTATCGATACTGTAGGCTACATTTAAGGAGACTGGTAGAATAATAATTGGGGCTGTGTCAAAATTCGAGACCTTTGAAAAACGGGTGATTTATAAAGGGTTGTTTTCCAGTTCGTAACCCCCTTCTCATCCGCATACTACGAGGGAATAAACCGCATACGTCGACACTGACAGAAAGACAGGTCGTCCTAACCAAGCGTTTAGGTCGACCTTACGGAGCAAATAGGTCGTCCTTACAAAGCGATTAGGTCGACCTAAAACGGACAGAAGGTCGTCCTAACCGGAGCGGTACGTCGTCCTTGCTAAACGAGAGAAATGCGATCGGCGTTTCTCCGTTTCCCGTTAATGAGACCTTTGCACGGCAATTGCCGTGCAAAGGTCCAGGGCAACCGCATCAAAATGTAAGTGCCTGATTATCAATCATAGTTTTGAGTACATTCTTTATCTTTGAGTATAATCTCCGAAATGCAATCATTTGAAAATTAGCAACTTGTATTTTCTCGAAATTTTTGATGCGGTTGCCCTGTGCAAAGGTCTCATGTGTGGCTCATCCGTGATTTTGTGTGATGGCTGATGGCGAATTGCAGCGAAGCTAAAGCCTCTCTATCTAGGGCTGACCATGAGCACAGCGAGAGCAATAGGACGAAGGGGCGCAATGCTTTTCTATGGGACATTCGTGCTTTCCTACTCCCAAAGCCTAGGAGACCAACTGATAACCCGATAAGAAGAGGTGTGACTCTAAATGGTCTCATGGATTGTAAGCAGTTTATACACAAATCGTAAGGCGGAAAAAAGCTGTTTTTCTCAGCTGCGACGCCTCCATTCGGAGCACAAAATGGCTGCGGCAATAGCAACATTGAGCGATTCGGTATGCCCTTTCACCGACAAACCGGAAGCCGGTATCGTAAGTCTGTCGGTAATCTCCGCCGCAACTTCGGGACTGATGCCGTGCCCCTCACTGCCCAAGACGAGTATGGCAGGTTCGGTAAAGTTCGGCAAGGGGGCTTCGTATAGGCTTTGTCCCTCCAAAAAAGCTCCGTAAACGGGTATTCCCTGCCGACGAAAATAAGCCAGTGTATCGACCGTGTTCTTAAGGGGAGTCGGCTGTACTCGTGCCAATGCTCCCATAGAGGCCTGTACGACTTTGGGAGAAAAGACATCGGCTGAACCTGTCCCCAGCCACACATGACGGATACCGAACCAGTCGGCTGTTCGTAGGATGGTCCCCACGTTGCCCGGATCTTGCACCCCATCCAAGAGCAGCGTCAGCCCTTCCACTACCGGCTCTGGCTCTGCAGGCAGATCGAAAACGGCCATTAGTGGCTGCGGAGTGGTCTGCGTACTGATGCGCTTGAAGTCGAAGGATTCGGGTAGCTCCACCACTTCGGCATCATGCGGTGTGCTTACCGCTCTTAGCATGGCAGCCATGCCGACAAGCATACGACAGCGATAGAAAGGCAGCATCTCGCCAACGAGCTTAGGCCCTTCCACTGCGAAAGCTTGCTCTCGCAAACGATATTTTCGTTCGCGCAGGCTTCGCAAGAATTTTATCTGATTGGCAGAAAGCATGATGAAATCATCTAATCTTCAAGAAACGGCACCTCAAAGCAGTTCGGAACGCACGGCATCGAGAGATCCGACAGTACCGAACCATCAATCCCGATTCTCCGGCAGCACCTCGATCCAATAGCCGTCCGGATCGTTCACGAAGTAGAGCCCCATCTGCTCATTCTCATAGCAGATACAACCCATGGCACGGTGATATTCGCGTACGGCATCATAGTCGCCCGTAGTCCGGACACAGAGGTGAACCTCATTCTCTCCCAAGTTGTAAGGTTCCTTCCGATCTCTGAGCCAAGTCAGCTCCAAAAGAAAATGCCCGTATACATCGCCCAGATAAACGAGGATAAACGAGCCATCGGCCGCTTCCTTGCGCTTCACTTCGCGAAAGCCGAAAGCGCGGTCATAGAAAGCCAGGCTACGCTCCAGGTCGAGGACGTTGTAGTTATAATGATCGAAACGCGTCGTAAAAGGTCTTTTCTGATTGTCCATACCTAAAAATCACATAATGAATACTTGTCCGAATCGTTCCTGAAAAAAAGAAGAAATCAGGAAAACGGACGTGCTAAGGTGACAAAAACATTCCATCCTCACAAATTGTAGCCCTATTGGAAAGGGTAATCAGCGAACTAAAGAGGTAAATCGCATCAAGGCCACGCCATACGGAAGCGAGTGCGGCCGTCGGCATCGGTGGTCAAGGAGAAGGACCAGCCGTGGCGAGTCAGTACTTCGCGAATAACGACCAAGCCTATCCCCTGACCATTCGGCTTGGTGCTGAAGAATGGTGTAAAGAGACGGGCGGCAACGTCATCGCTGATAGGCTGTCCATTATCCTCTACAAGCAGATTGTGACGATCCAAACAGAGCAGAACCGTCTTTGTTGCCGAGACAGCCAGATCATTTTGCTGTGCAAAGCTCTCTATAGCGTTGCGCAGCAGATTGATTACCACCTGCTCTATTTGCTCTGCATCGCAGCGGACTAAGCACGAATCTTGCTCTTTGCACATCTTCATTTTCACACCCGTTTCGACAGCCAAAGGCTGCATCAGCAGTATGCATCGCTCGCATAGCGGTACCAAGTCTACGGAAGATAGGGTAGGATCAGGTAGCTTGACCACTTCGGCAAATCGTGTGATAAAGCGGCTCATGGCCATACACCGGTCGCGGCAGAGAGCGATGGCTTCGGACACTTCCCCTTCGGGAGTATGAGGAGTGTCGTCGAAAGCATCCCCCACGGCATTTAGCACACCGATTATACCGGCGGTACTGTTATTGACCTCATGGGCTATCAGCCTGATCAGTTTTTCATAGGCTTCTTTCTCCGCCGAATGCAACTCCTCGGTCAGGGTTTCGATACTGAAAAAGAGACGGCTGAACGAACGATCGAAGAATCTCATCCGCGTAATCCTCCTCACCTCGGCCGTAGGCAATCGCCATGTACGGGATTCCCCTTCGCCCAGCTCGTCCGGACCGAAAGGGATCTTCGCGCATACTTCTTCCAACGGTCTTTCGATCGGGATATAATCATCGGGTAAGTCCAACAGCCTGCGTGCGGCAGGATTGACCGATACAACCCGCATGTCGAAATCCAAAACGACGAAGCCCACGGGCGAAACATCCATCACGAGCGAAAGGAAATTGTCCCTTTCTTCCAGTCTCAGTCTCTCCTTCTTGAGGCTGTGCATCAGCGCATTATAAAGCTCGACCACCCGGTCTGCATCCGGCTGACCGACAGGAGCAAGGGTAGTGGCATAGTCCTGTGAACGGAGCATATCCATTCCATCGCCTACGGCTCGTATCGGCAATACTACCTTATTATATAGGAAACCGAGAAAGAAGAGGAGAGCAACCTCTATAGCCAGCATGAAGAAGAGCCCGCCTTTCTCTACCGGAGGATATAGGAGAGTCATCGCCATAAGCAATAGAGAGAGCAATACTCCTGCCAGGAGCAAAACGCGTAGGGATATTCTGCCCAATCGTTTCATCGTGCCGATTCTGTTTTACACATTATCACAGTCCGTATTTCTCCATTCGCCGGTAGAGAGCTGCCCGGCTCAATCCCAAGGCTCGTGCAGCACGACTAACGTTGCCGTTGTATTTAGTCAGCGTCTCTCGGATAGCAGCTTCCTCCATGTCGGTCAAAGCCCGTTCGTCGGAGTGGTCTGCCGCCGTCACCTGCGAACCGAAGTCAGCCACATCCCGGGCACTGATTTCTCTCGATCCCGAGAGCAATAGCGTACGCTCCACTACGTTTTTCAGTTCGCGTACATTGCCCGGCAGGGGCATGGCGCAGATACGTCGCATAGCTTCCACACTCCAAACGGCAGGGGGCAATCCGATCGATTGGGCAAAGGCTTCGCTGAAGGCTTCCACCAGCAGCTGTATATCCTCCTGACGCTCACGCAGCGGAGGCAGATGCAGATGTATCAGGTTGATTCGATAGTAGAGGTCCTCTCTGAAACGTCCTTCGGCTACCATTCGCTCCAAGGAAGCATTCGTAGCCGATACCACACGGATGTCCACTCGGTGGGAGACGCTCTCGCCCAACGGCTCGAATGTCTGTTCCTGTAGCACTCGCAGCAGTTTTACTTGGTTGCCGACCGGTAGTTCGCCTATTTCGTCCAGAAAGATCGTGCCGCCATCAGCCAGCTCGAACCGTCCTTTCCTGTCGGAAAAAGCATTGGTAAAAGCTCCTTTCTTATGTCCGAACAGCTCACTTTCGAACAAACTTTCGGGAATCCCACCCAAATTGACCTTGACGAATGGGGCTGAGGCTCGTTTGCTCCCACGGTGCAGAGCTTCGGCTATCAACTCTTTGCCCGTACCGCTCTCGCCCGTGATCAGCACAGAGGCATGGGTGGGAGCTATGCGGCGTATCCGTTCCTTGATCTTACAGATGGCATCGCTCCGGCCTATGATATGGGCACAGGGGTCATTCTCTTGGACTGTAGCTTTCGGCTGACGGGCTGTATCTCTGTCAGACTGTTCCGATGGATTCGCCACAGCTGAGGGAGCAGCCAGATGCAAGGCCGTATCTATGGTACGAAGGAGCCGATCGTTGTCCCATGGCTTGCCTATGAAGTCGAAAGCTCCAAGCCTCATTCCCTCCACTGCCAGTGGAATCGAAGCCCAAGCCGTCATCAGTATGACAGGGCAGGAAGTGAATATCTGCATCTTCTCCAGTAGTTCCAATCCTTCCCTGCCGGAGGTCGAAAGGGAGAAATTCATATCCATCAGAATCACAGCCGGCTTACAGCCGCCATCAGGATTCCGCACTATGGACAAAGCTTCGTCGGGACTGTTGGCTATAACGGGATTATAGCCCGCTCGCTTGAGCACCAGACGCAGTGCGGCACAGACTGCCACATCATCGTCTACGACCAAAATATCGATCAGTTTTTCCATTGCACGGTAAAAGTACAAATTGGCATTGAAGCACGGTCTTTTCTGTCGAATGTCTCAATCGAGACTGTTGCAGGGGATTTTCGTTGAACTCTTTTTCCGCAGAGCTGATTCTTTGTGCCTTCGGGAAAGGTTAAACCTCCAGGACATGAGCACCGAGCAAATAGATATTTTCCCCCAGTTTCTTTCATAGGTGTATACTTGAGGTTTGCAGAGATCCGCATGAAGCATTCCTTTCTTCGTCAAATCAATGCTTGTGTCGGTAGGCGAGAAATCCCCGGATTTGGGAGATGAGCTTTTCGAATTTTGGGTCGGGGGAGGTCAAGTCCAATAGGAAAAGCAGACGAAGAGAAGCCAAACTCATCCTGTCTTGATCAATATGATGGGGTGGAAGGGTTATTCTGCAACGGCCTCAGCTTTTGAAAGTTGAAGCTTTGACGTTATTCCCAGTATCAAAATGAAAAGGGGCTGTGTCAAAATCGAATTTCGACACAGCCCGCACTGATATTTGTAAGACTTTGTGACCCGGGCGGGATTCAAACCCGCGACCTTCAGAACCGGAATCTGACGCTCTATTCAGCTAAGCTACCAGGCCTTTTTGCAAAACAAAAGTACGAAATTCTTTCTGTTTGAGATTGCTTTTTCTCAAAACAGCTTAGCGCTTGCGGCAGAAAAAGAAGCTCAGATGCTTCATAATCGACTTCCTGCTCCCGTAGTAATGCTTCATGATCAAAAATCTCTCTTTGAGAGAAGCCTTATGATTTTTGTAAGTTATCCCCCCCCTATCATCCAAAGAGCGCACCAGAATCATTTCTGTATTGACGATATTGCGAGCAGCTTGAAGAATACGAATACACCAATCGAAATCAGCTGAAAATCGGTATTTCATGTTGTACGGCGGTGCTATCAATCGCTTTGCAATAAAAGCCTGATGGCATACCAACATACCATCCGCAAAACTTCTCCATTGGAGTTCGAAAGGAGGACGAAGCCGTCGTAAACCCTTCTCCTTACCGGTGGCATCAATCAGCATGGTATCGCCGTAAAGGACATCCGGTAATCCCATTGGAGAGCTTTTAATGCCGTTGGCTATCGCCTCGACAAGATCATCGGATGGCAGAAGGTCGCCGGCATTCAGAAACCAAACATAGTCGCCCAAAGCCATACGCAGGCCCTTATTCATAGCATCGTATAGCCCTTTGTCCGGTTCGCTGATCAGTCTGATATCAGAAGACAACGAACGTACCACTTCGGCTGTATTGTCGGGAGAAGCTCCATCGACAACAATGTACTCTATATTAGGGTATGTTTGGGAAAGTACGCTGTGGGCTGTTTTGGCGATAATATCCCTTGCACAATAGCAAACTGTAATGATCGAAAAAACAGGTTTGTTCTCTTCCATAATATCCAAAAAGCTTAAGCGTCGATACCGGCACAAAGAGGCTATGGTAACAATTGACTGCAAAAATATATCCTTTACTGGCTAAAAACTCAGATAAAATGTGTTTTTCATTGCAAGGATATGCGCCACTGACCTGTCGAAAAGAGCGTGCCAACTACTCGAAATTGAACGTGAGCATAATCATTCGGGTGCGTGCCCGACTGATAGACTGGGTATAGATCAACTTATAATCATCCAAAAGATCAGGACGCTCATGTGTGATAACATCGGGAAAACCAAAGCTAAAGCGCAGTTCGGGGCACAATTTGAAAAAAGGCAGGTAAAAATCGCATCCGAGACCGATCTGCACCCCGTAATCGTTCGCTTTGGTATAAATCTCCAACCCCTTCTTTCGCCCCAGCTCCATAGTCCAGTAAGGCCCGCCGATGAGGTATGGACGCATATTGTTCAGGCGCCGAGAACCATATTTCAATAATAGCGGAAATTCCAAATAATTGGATCGAACGGAGAAAGAGGCCACGGGTTTCTCCCCATCGGAAAAGACAAACTGCTTGTCTCCGAAGTGCAAAGTCGGAAGCAAACGTAAATTCAGATTGGGCAGAAGGAACATATCACCGATCACGCCAACGGAAAATCCGGGCGAATATTTAGAAATCTGAGCATAAATCGGAGTCGACGTACTCCCTTCGGGTACAAACCCGTTGTTGGAGATAACCAAATCCTGGGCATGCATCCCTACATGGAATCCAAGATGATAGCGTTTGTAGTCGGCGTAGGGGCGATTTTGTACTTTTTCCGTTTGCGCCGACAGCGTACGTCCGGCCCAGGCACAAATCAGGCAAAAGAGAGCGACTCTCAACGAAAAACGTGAATTATATAAGAATTGCATCTGAGAGAATAATCTTCAATTCTTTATTTGGTGTGTAAGATCAACGCCTTATGCAGCAAAGATATTGTATTTTTGCGCGAATCGGTATTTAGAACATCTCGTTCGTCGATTTGCATAACCTACCTCACAACAATAATTATGGAAGTAATACATTTAGGTGCTGAGCATTCTCTTCTCAATAGATTCGTCATGGAGATGCGCGATGTCACTATTCAGAACGATCGATTGCGCTTTCGTCGTAATATAGAACGTGTGGGAGAAGTAATGGCCTATGAGATCAGCAAGAAGATGACCCAACAGGTGCGTACCGTCACTACGCCCTTGGGAGAGGCCGAGTGCTCCGTACCCCAAGACAAAGTAGTGCTCGCTACGATCCTTCGAGCAGGACTGCCTTTCCATCATGGCTTCCTCAACTATTTCGACTATTGTGAAAATGCCTTTGTATCCGCCTACAGGAAGTATAAGGACCGCCTGAATTTCGACATCCACATCGAATACATAGCATCGCCGGACATCACAGACAAAGTCCTCATCATATCCGATCCCATGTTGGCCACAGGTAGCTCCATGGAACTGGCATACAAAGCGCTGCTGACCAAAGGCAATCCGAAACATATCCATATAGCCAGCATAATAGCCAGCCAGCAAGCCGTGGACTATATACGCGGTGTCATGCCGGACAATACTACAATATGGATTGCAGCCATCGACCCCACCATAGACGAGCATTCCTATATCGTGCCGGGATTAGGCGACGCAGGCGATTTGGCCTATGGCGAAAAGCTTTGAGCCACGGCTTGTAGAACTGCTTGCTCCGGCCAAAGATCTTGCCACGGGTCAGGCGGCAATCCTCCACGGTGCCGATGCCGTGTATATCGGTGCTCCGTCTTTCGGTGCGCGAGCTTCGGCAGGAGTATCGATAGAGGATATAGGCAGGCTGGCACACTTCGCACGACTCTATCGTGCCAAAGTATATGTAGCACTCAATACGATCCTGTATGACGATGAGCTTCCCGAAGCAGAACGCATCGCATGGGAGCTTTATCGGGCAGGAGCAGATGCCCTGATCGTACAGGACATGTCCCTATGTCGTCTGAACCTCCCACCTATAGCCCTCCATGCCAGTACACAATGCGACATCCGCACTGTGGAGAAAGTCCGGATGTTCGAGTCTCTGGGCTATGAGCAGGTGGTATTGGCCAGAGAGCTGTCCCTTCCCGAAATCCGCAAGATAGCCGACTCCACATCAGTGGTATTGGAAGCCTTTGTACATGGTGCACTCTGTGTGAGTCTGAGTGGGCAGTGCTACCTCTCCGAGGCACTAACCCGACGCAGTGCCAACCGAGGAGCTTGTGCCCAGCTCTGCAGACTGCCCTATACGATGATCGATGCCGATGGAAAGGTAATCCGAAGCAATCAGTATCTTCTTTCCTTGAAAGACTTGAATCGCTCTGCCGAATTGGAGTCGATGCTTGAGGCCGGCATCTCTTCATTCAAGATCGAAGGCCGACTCAAAGGTATCTCCTATGTCAAAAATGTAACGGCACACTATCGCCGTCTTTTGGACGAACTCATCAGCCGCTACCCCGAACGTTATTGCAGAGCTTCATCGGGACGCTGCACTTTCGCTTTCCATCCCGCCCCTGAAAAGAGCTTTAATCGTGGCTTCACTAATCTCCTTCTAAGTGGTAAGCGCGACACAAATACCCTCATCACACCCGAATCGAACAAAAGCAAAGGTGCCTATATCGGCTGCGTGACAGCTGTAAACCGCGACAAGGTCGGCATCCGGCTGCGATCCGATAATACGGGAGCCAAGCCCTCCCTGGCCAATGGCGATGGCCTTTATCTCCTGCACCCCGACGGCAACATGAGCGGCACGCGCATCAATGTGGTTTTACCCGACGGCAGCATACAAGTGGACAATCCTGCCGGCATCGTATCGGGAACAAACGTATTCCGCAATTACGACATCCGTTTCGAGAAAGCTCTCTCACAAGATAACTCGGCCGTTCGCCTCATTCCCGTATCTCTTACCTTGACGGATGTTCCGGACGGCTTCTCTCTCTCGATAGAGGCCGACTGCTACCCATCTGCAAAGGCTACGATAACAGCTGCTCACGAGCCTGCCACACGGTTCGATGAAGAACAGATCAGCAAGAATCTGACCAAATTAGGTGGTACACCGCTTGAAGCCGTATCAGTCGATATCCGGCTCAGTCACGACTATTTCATCCCGCTTTCTCTCATTGGCCGGTTAAGGAGAGATGCAGTCCAATCCTTCATCGAGAAAGCCTCCTCTATGCCTGAACGTGAGGAAAAACCGGTCGTACAACGTCGCATTTCTCCTGCGGCGAGCTGCTTGCAGGAGGGAGAGCAGAGCCTTTCTTTCTTAGCCAATGTGGCGAACAAGGAAGCAGAAACCTTCTATCGGCAAATGGGATATACATCCATCGCCCCCGCCTTCGAACACTCGCATCCCCAAGGCGTTCCGCTTATGTTTTCGAAGCACTGTCTCCGCTATCATTTGGGCTATTGCCCCACACTCCAACACAAGGAATCGCCGTACAGAGAACCGTACTACCTGATTCATGGCGAAACTCGTCTGCGACTCCGATTCGACTGCCAACACTGTCAAATGCTGGTCTATCACGACTCCGAAGGAACCAAGCAGACCTGATACGAGGGGAAACAGAGTAAGGTGTGTAAATCAGGGCTGTTGCATTAGAAATCGGATGATGGTATTCCATGTTCATAGCCCATTTGTATATAGACGTCAGTTCGACGTAAGAAAAGACCAATGGTCATATCGCAAAAATGCCGTACAATGGTCTCTAATAAGCCCCTGGGCGATGTTGTACTTCTTCTCGATGGCATACTTGCTCCGGGGCTGCCGAGGTATTCTTCCACAATGTGAAGACGCTCGGAATCGGTCAAATGTTTCGACATGATTACTGCTTTTTTTGACCTCTCCGATTCCGTACACGTCAGTTCGTAAAAATGGCGGTTTAGCGTTTGGAAAAACGTGGCTCGGGAATTTTTTCGTTTTGGTTCGGGAAGTAAAAATTTTACGCGCCACAACGGAAAAATTCTCGCTCGTGAATCTCAGAAAACTCGAACCGCATTCCGGCCAATTCCGGAACCAAATTCGTGAGGAATCTGCTTACAGGCATCCTTTTCTGCGCATCATAGTGAAAGTAATCTTGGCGAAACACCTTCGACCTCTCCCGTAGCTTACTTCCAAATCTAAGTGATTGTGTCTTATGTGGAATTCATCTCGTTTCCCTCTGTGAATACAGCATTCGATGCGAGGATACGATAGGATTTTTTTATTTTTGAGACCAACAAAAAAGAATACCCCCTCGACTATAGAAAACACAAGGCGTGGAAAGGAGAGTTGTCCGATCTTTACCTTTCTGTATCCGATAGAGGGAGATTAGAGACCTGACTGTAAAAAGTAGATTTATGAAAGAAAAAGGGAAAATATACAGGCATTTGACCGAAGAAGAAATATCCGTGCTGGAAGGCAACTACTGCCAGTGCGCCGATTGGACGATGGTGGAGGTGGCCGATGGCTTTGACGCGAATCGTTGTCTGCACGTCATGTTCAGCGGACAGATCCGGATCGGATCCACGCGAGGAAGTCACCTGTTGCCGGGAGGCCTCCACGTGCCTACGGGTATCAATATCGCACGCCTGCACAACTGCATTGTCGGAGATGAAGTCGTCATCTTCCATGTCAATAGCTATTTGGCTAATTACAGAATAGGCGATTATACCCGAATCGAAAACATTGATACCATAGCCGTAACGGAATCCACCTCCTTCGGCAACGGCGTGGAGGTAACCGTGCTGAACGAAACCGGTGGGCGTGAAGTTACGATCACTGACAACCTGACTGCCCAGACCGCCTATCTGATGGCCATGTACAGGCATGACAAGGTGCTGACCGAATCGCTTGCTGCTATGGCAAGAGCTTATGCCGAGTCGCGCCGGTCGGATATGGGAGCAATAGGCTCTCATGTGGTTATCCACGGATGCAATACGATAGAGAATGTTTGTATCGGAGATTATACCGAGATCACCGGTGCCTCGCATCTCTGCAACGGCAGTATCAATAGCAAGAAAGAAGCCCCCGTGTCGGTAGGCTACAATGTCGTCTGCCGCGATTTCATTCTCTGTTCGGGCAGCAGCGTTACGGATGGTGCTACCGTTTCGCACTGTTTTGTAGGGCAGGGTACTCATTTGGGGCACCTTTTCTCTGCACATGATTCGCTCTTCTTTGCCAACTGCCAAGGCGAAAACGGCGAGGCCTGTGCCGTCTTTGCCGGGCCATATACCGTGTCGATGCACAAGTCGAGCCTGCTCATTGCCGGTCTATACTCTTTCCTCAATGCCGGCAGCGGCTCTAACCAGAGCAATCACCTCTACAAGCTCGGCCCCATCCATCAGGGTATCGTGGAGCGCGGCTCGAAGACCACGAGCGACTCTTATATCCTTTGGCCATCCAGAATAGGGCCTTTCACGTTGGTGATGGGTCGACACGTACACCATATCGACAGCTCGGCCTTCCCCTTCTCTTATATCATAGAGGACCGTAACGAATCGTATTTGGTACCGGGTATCAATCTGCGCAGTGTCGGGACGATTCGTGACGCCAAGAAGTGGCCGGCGAGAGATAAGCGTAAAGATCCGGATTTGCTGGACAATATCAACTTCAATCTCTTGAGTCCTTTCACTGCCGGCAAGATGATGCGCGGCAGTCGGAAGCTGAAAAAGCTACGCAAGATACTGGGCAGTGAGGGACAAACCTATGTCTATCATGATATGCGCATACGCTCTTCTGCCTTGGACAAGGGGCTGATGTTCTATGAGATGGGGCTGAACAAGTTTTTCGGCAATTCCATCATCAAACGCCTTGAAGATTGTCCTTGCCGTACGGATGAGGAGGTGCTGAGTGCTCTCAAACCGACTCACAATGAGGGAGACGGCAGCTGGGTGGACATCTGTGGCATGATCGCTCCACAACAACAGATCCACCGCCTTGCCTCCTTGATCAAAGAAGGCAAGATCAAAAGCCTTGCGGAGGTGAATGAGCGAATGAAGGAAATTCATAGCCGATACTACGACTATGAATGGTGCTGGGCATACAACGCTCTGCTCGAATGGTACGAACTGAACCCCGAGGATCTCACTCGATCCAAAGTAGCCGAACTGGTGCATACATGGATGCGTTCGGTAATTCGCTTGGATGAGATGCTCTATGAGGATGCCAAGAAGGAATTCCAAATGCACAGTCAGGTAGGCTTCGGAATAGACCTGGTAGGGGAGATGAAGCACCGCGATTTCGATGAGGTGCGAGGCGATTTCGAAAGCAATCCCTTCATCGTCGAGGTGGTGGAGCACATCCGGAAAAAGCGTGCTCTCGGCGAAGAGATGCTCTCTCGTCTGGAGTGAAAACAGCCATTCGACAGCGTCTATCGACGAATGGGGTATGGAAAATATGCTTTTCTTTGTAACAAACTGATAGAAAAGAATAATGACTGCATATAAACGAGTGCTGCTCAAACTGAGCGGTGAGTCGCTCATGGGTGCTCAGCAATACGGCATCGACCCGAATCGGTTGGCCGATTATGCTTCGGACATCAAGGAGGCTTGTGCCATGGGCGTACAGATCGGCATCGTCATCGGAGGAGGCAATATCTTCCGCGGAGTGAGCGGTGCCGCCAAGGGATTCGACCGTGTCAAAGGAGATCAGATGGGTATGCTGGCCACGGTAATCAACAGCTTGGCTCTCAGCTCTGCTCTTGAGGGGGTAGGGGTGAAGACCAAAGTGCTCACGGCCGTACGTATGGAGCCGATAGGGGAGTTCTACAACAAATGGCATGCCATAGAATTGCTCGAACAGGGTTATGTGACCATTTTCTCTTGCGGTACAGGCAATCCTTTCTTCACTACGGATACCGGCTCATCGCTTCGCGGCATCGAGATAGAAGCCGATGCCATGCTCAAGGGGACGCGCGTGGATGGTATCTACACGGCAGATCCGGAGAAGGATCCCTCGGCTACGAAGTTCGACCGGATCACATACGATGAGATTTATGCCCGAGGTCTGAAAGTAATGGATCTGACTGCCACGGCCATGTGTATGGAGAACAACCTGCCCATCGTCGTCTTCGATATGGATACGCCGGGAAACCTCCTCAAGGTGTTGAGAGGAGAGAAAATCGGTACTTATGTTTCAAATACGAGTGCTTGAAAGGAATAGCAAGACAAAACAAACACATATAGAGATATGGAAATAAAAGAACTGATAGCCAAAGCAACGGCTAATATGGAGAAGGCAGTGGAGTATCTGGACGAGCAGCTGTCTCATGTGCGTGCGGGAAAGGCCAGCCCCAAACTCCTCGATGGTATCATGGTCATGTACTACGGCAACGCCACTCCTCTGACACAGGTAGCATCCATCAATACGCCCGATGCGAAGACCATCGTTGTCACCCCGTGGGAGCGTTCCCTGATCAAGGATATAGAAAAGGCTATCATGGACTCTCCGCTCGGCATTACGCCCGAGAACAACGGTGAGCTGATCCGTCTGGGCCTTCCTCCTCTGACAGAAGAACGCCGTCGCCAGTTGGTGAAGCAGACCAAAGGAGATGCCGAGGACGCCAAGGTGAGTGTGCGCAATGCCCGTCGCGATGCCATCGATGCGATCAAGAAAAGCGTCAAGACCGATGGTACTCCTGAGGACGTAGCCAAAGATGCAGAGGCAGAGATGCAGAAGGTTCACGATCGTTATATCAAGAAGATCGACGAACTGTTTGCCGAAAAGGAAAAGGAAATCATGACCGTGTAAGCGTGAAAAATCTATCCACTCAGCGATGAAGCAGAGTTTTTCGATTCTGCCTCATCGCTGTTTTATTACACCGCAAAGCCGTTTATGGATGGAGTCGTAATTAAGAATACGGGTAGTCAGTATCTGGTGCGTTGCACGGATGGTACGGAGCTATACTGCATGGCGAAAGGCAATCTGCGTCTGAAAGGCATCCGCTCCACCAATCCCGTAGCCGTAGGCGATCGCGTGGAGATTGTCCCTGCTTCTCAGGACGGACAGCCGGCCTACATCAAACGAATCCATCCCCGACGCAATTATATCATCAGGCGAGCCAGCAACCTCTCGAAAGAGTCCCATATACTGGGAGCCAATTTGGATGCTGCCGTGCTGGTCTGTACCATCAACGATCCGGTGACTACCACCGTCTTTATCGATCGTTTCCTCGCTACGGCAGAAGCCTATCGCGTACCGGTTATTCTTGTATTCAACAAAATAGACTGCTATACGCAAGAAGATCGCTTGCAATTGGACCGGCTGTCGGCTGTCTACACCGCCATAGGTTACCCCTGCTGCCACGTGTCGGCGATTACGGGCGAAGGCCTCCCGGATCTCAAATCCCTGCTCGATGGCAAGCTGACACTCCTTGCCGGCCATTCGGGGGTTGGCAAAAGCTCCTTAATCAATGCCCTGATTCCTCAAGCCGATTTGCGCACAGGGGCTATATCCCAAGCCCATCATACCGGCATGCATACGACCACATTTTCCCAAATGATCGACTTCCCCGATCTCTCCCCCGGGTCAGCTCTTATCGATACGCCCGGGATCAAAGGCTTCGGTACGCTGGAAATGGGCGAGTATGAAGTCTCTCATTATTTCCCGGAGATATTCGCTGCAAGTAAAGGCTGTCGATTCGGCAACTGCACGCATACGCACGAGCCGGGCTGTGCCGTTCTGGAAGCTCTTCGGAGAGGGGAGATAGCCGAGAGCCGCTATATCAGCTACTTGAGCATTCTCGAAGATGAAAATGCCGAGCGGTATCGTCCCGAATACTGAAGGACGAACGTTTTCTTATCTTTGTCCCATAAAATTGGGAGAAGGGGTGCTTCCTGTAGCAATCGGAATGCGTGGATGGCTGAGAACAAACCCTCATCACCTGAACCGGATAATACCGGCGTAGGAAACTCTCCGTCTGACTATCTTCACGGCGAAGCAATCATTCCCCCTCTCTTCTTTGTCCAACTTCAATGATAAGAGATTTATGAAAAAACTTCACATGATTGCCGCCTTAGCCGTCCTGCCTTTCTGCCTGACGGCACAAGCACCCGTCTCCAACAGCGAGATAGATAGTCTTAGCAATGTGCAGCTCCAGACCGTACAGGTCGTAGCTACTCGCGCCACGGCGAAAACCCCTGTCGCTTACACCAACGTTCGCAAGGCCGAACTTTCCAAGTCCAATTATGGTCGTGACATCCCCTATCTGCTGATGCTGACTCCCTCCGTGGTAGCCACCAGCGATGCCGGTACGGGTATCGGATATTCCGGCTTTCGCGTGCGTGGCACCGATGCCAATCGCATCAACATAACTACCAATGGAGTACCCCTCAACGACTCCGAATCTCAGTCCGTCTTTTGGGTGAATATGCCCGACGTCGCCTCTTCCATCGAAGACCTTCAGGTGCAGCGAGGTGTGGGTACTTCCACCAATGGTGCCGGAGCTTTTGGGGCAAGTGTCAATATGCGTACGGATAATTTGGGACTGGCTCCTTATGGGCGTGTCGATTTGAGCGGAGGTTCGTTCGGCACATTCCGCCGATCGGTCAAACTCGGTAGCGGACGCATCGGTCGCCATTGGGCAGTGGATGCCCGCCTGTCCAAAATCGGTTCGGACGGCTACGTGGATAGAGGAAGCGTGGATCTGAAATCCTATTTCGCACAGGTGGGCTATTTCGGTAGCAACACGGCTCTCAGGTTCATCACTTTCGGAGGAAAAGAAGTTACGGGTATCGCATGGAACGGTCTTTCCAAGGAGGATGAAGCCAAATATGGCCGCCGATACAACAGTGCCGGTCTTATGTACGTGGACGCGCAAGGAGTACCGCACTACTACCACAATACCGACAATTACGAGCAGCGTCACTACCATGCCATCATGACGCACAGCTTCTCTCCTTCCGTTATCCTCAACCTCACGGCACACTACACGGCCGGATATGGCTATACGGACGAATATCGTACCGGACGTAAACTAAAGGAATATGCACTGCAGCCCTATGTGGAAAACAGTGTGACCGTGAAGAAAACGGATCTCATCCGTCAGAAGTATCTGGACAATGACTTCGGAGGACTCATCGGTTCGCTTAACTGGCACACCGGTGCATGGGATTTGCAGTTCGGGGCCTCGGGCAATATCTATAAAGGAGACCACTTCGGCCGTATCACTTACATCAAAAAGTACAATCAGCCCTTAGCTCCCGACTTCGAATATTATCGGAACAGGGCAGACAAAAGAGAAGGTGCAGCCTTTGCCAAAGCCAACTGGCAGATCACTCCGGAACTGAACATGTATGCCGACCTCCAGTATCGTACCATCGGCTACACGATAAACGGCATCACGGACGAATATGATGAGGTACAGGGAAGTATGCAGCATATCGATTTGGACAAGACCTTCCGCTTTCTCAATCCGAAGGCCGGTCTTACCTATAGTTTCGACGATGCTCATACTGCCTATGCTTCTGTTGCGGTAGCACACCGCGAGCCTAACAGAACCAATTACACCGAAGCCGGAATAGGACAGTATCCTACGCCTGAGCGACTGATCGACTATGAGCTGGGCTACCGCTATGCTTCGCCTCTCTTGTCGGCCGGAGTAGGTCTCTATTATATGCAATACAAGGACCAACTCGTGCTGGATGGCCGTTTGAGCGATGTGGGACAGATGCTCACAAGCAACGTCCCCGACAGCTACCGTATGGGACTGGAGCTGACTCTCGGTTGGCAGATCCTTCCTCGTTTGCTGCGTTGGGATGCTTCTTTCACTATGAGTCGCAACAAAATCGACCGCTACGTGCAATATACATCCGTATATGATGCGGACTACAACTGGCTCGAACTCAAGGAGGAGACTCTCGAAAGCACGGATATAGCCTACTCGCCCAATGTCATTGCCGGCAGCATGCTTACCCTCTCTCATGCCGGTTTCGAAATGGCTTGGACGAGCCGCTTCGTCAGCAAGCAATATCTGGACAATACACAGCGCAGCGATCGCATGCTCCCCTCCTATTGGGTGAACGACCTCCGCCTCGGCTATGTGCTGCCGGTTCACTTCGTTAAGAGAGTGGCACTGGGCGTACAGCTCAACAATCTCTTCAACCTCATGTATGCATCCAATGCCTACATCTACGATGCCGGTTACGTACAGGCATCCGGAGAACTAAGTGCATATGCCGATCTGCGTTATTATCCTCAGGCCGGATTTAATGCACTGGGTAGTCTGACAATCGATTTCTAATCCGATGATGACAGCGGTGATCCAATTCATTGTGGCTCATCCCATCGAGCTGGCAGCAGCACTCGTCAATTTTATTTGGGTCTATCTCGAATATAAGGCGAGTGTCTGGCTGTGGCCTGTGGGGATCGTCCTGCCGCTCTTCTACATTTATCTCTCGATCGAGGCGCAGTTCTACGGCAATGTGCTCATCAATGTCTACTATCTGATCGCCAGTATTATCGGCTGGGTGATGTGGCTTCGCCACCGCGAAGGGACGGAAGAGGGTGCCATCGTATCCATCTCCCCGCGTGTCCTGTGGATCAGCCTTGCTGCGGCTACGGTGGCTTTTCTCCCGATGTTCTATGTGTTGTCCCACTATACGGATAGTCTTGTGCCGTGGGCCGATACGCTTGCCACTGTAATCAGCTTTGTCGGGATGATTTGGTTGGCGCGTCGCATCCGCCAGCACTGGGTGTGCTGGTTCGTAGCCAATATCATCAGCTTATCCCTTTTCTATAAATCCGGCGACCATATCACCACTGTCGTCTTTGCCGTCAATACCGTTATGTCCGTTCTGGGATATTTCCGGTGGCGCAAGATGCAACGACAGGCCACAATCAGCATCGACCTATGATTTTCTTTCCCTCGCTTACTCCGGAGACAGCTCCGCTTTTTGTTATTCTGGCTAAGGGGGAATTTCCCCGTAAAATCCTCCCCCTTGCTATCCTCCGGCGAGCATCGGAGCATCCTGAAGGTACCATCGTCTGTTGCGATGGAGCCATACAGAATTTGCTGGACTATGGTGCAGAGCCGGATGCAGTAGTGGGCGACTTGGATTCTTTTACAGCCTCGCGACATATTTTGCCTGCGGAAAAACTACATCGCATAGACGAGCAGGATACCAATGATCTGACGAAGGCGGTTACATTCTCTGCCGAGACCTATTCCCCTCGCGAGGTCTGTCTGCTGGGGACATCGGGGCGTCGTGAAGATCATTTTGTCGGCAATCTGGCACTTCTGCCCGGATATACCCGCTTTTTCGAAAAGATCGTGATGCCTACGGATTACGGATGTTTTTTGGCTTTTAACGGGGAGGCTCGCATAGAAGTGGAGCGAGGGAGACAAATCTCTATATTCAGCTTCAGCGGATCAGCCGTCACGGCCGAAGGGCTGAAATGGCCGCTTCGCAATACCACTCTGCCGGAGTTGTGGTGCGGAACACTCAACGAGGCAGTGAGCGATACGATCTATCTATCCTCTGCTGCCCCGTTGGTCGTCTTTGTAGCTGATGAAGTGAAAAACCGGTAGAATAAACTTCCTCTCTGCATCCCCTAAGAAAGGAATAAGCAGCTTCTGTCTGCCAAGCTTTAGTAAAGCAAGAAAGCGAAGTCAATGGCAGAGCCTTTGTCTTGCGATAAAAGGAGGCAGGCTGTGATTACGACAGACCGAACTCGGCCCTGATCTTATCTACGTAATCCAACTTTTCCCAGGTGAACAGCTCCACGATTCGCATCTGTTCCGTTCCGTGCTCATCAACAAAGGTTTTGTATGCTTCGTAGGGTTCGCGCCCGAAGTGGCCGTATGCTGCGGTCTCTTCGTATATCGGATTGCGGAGTTTCAGTCGTTGCTCGATGGCGTAAGGACGCATATCGAAAATCTTCTTGATCTTCTCCGCTATTTGGCCATCCGATAGAGCCACATGACTCCGGCCTTTCGTATTGACGTATATGCTTACCGGCTCTGCTACACCGATGGCATAGGCTACTTGTACAAGCATTTCGTCGGCCACGCCCGCTGCCACCATGTTTTTGGCTATGTGTCGGGCGGCATAAGCCGCGGAGCGATCTACCTTGGACGGGTCCTTGCCGGAAAATGCTCCTCCGCCATGAGAAGCCCTGCCTCCATAAGTATCCACGATGATCTTTCGTCCCGTCAGGCCCGTGTCTCCATGTGGCCCTCCTATCACAAACTTACCCGTAGGATTGACGAATAGGCGTACCTTTTCGTCGAATAGGGCTGCGATCTCCGGTTTGTACAGCATTTTCACTCGGGGAATCAGTATGGTAGCTATATCATGATGGATGCGCTCCTGCATCATCTGGTCGGCTTCTGCTTCTGAAATGCTGTCCGATGCTTGGACGAATTCGTCATGCTGGGTGGAAATCACGATCGTGTCTATCCGGACGGGTCTGCCTTCATCGTCATGTTCGATCGTCACTTGGCTCTTGGCATCAGGGCGCAAATAAGGCATCGGAGAAGAAGGCTCCTTGCGGATAGTGGCCAATTCGTAGAGGAGGTGGTGTGCCAGATCCACTGTCAGGGGCATGTAGTTCTCCGTCTCGTTCGTGGCATAGCCGAACATCATACCTTGGTCTCCGGCACCCTGTTCGGATCGATCCGATCGATCGACTCCGCGGTTGATGTCCGCACTCTGCTCGTGAATGCTGGAGAAGATCCCGCAGCTGCGAGCATCGAAGCCGTATTCGCTTTTTGTGTAGCCGATTCTTTCGATGACACCACGCGCTGTCTCCTGTACATCTACATAAGAGCGACTTTTGACTTCGCCGGCCAAAACTACCTGTCCGGTGGTTACGAGTGTCTCGCAGGCCACTTTGGAGTCGGGGTCAGTAGCCAGAAATTGGTCGAGGATGGCATCGGATATTTGGTCGGATACTTTGTCAGGATGACCCTCCGACACCGATTCGGATGTGAATAGATAGCTCATATCTTTATGCTTTTAATTTGTAAAACTTCCTTCGCACAGAAGGGCTTGCACACTCCATTGGAGAATAGCTGTCGAAGAGCTTTCTAAGAAGAAATGTTTTAGCATTTTTTCTCGTGGTTGCAAGCATTACAAATCCTTCCACGCTGATTGGTTCATTACAAAGATATAGCTTTTGGCGCAGGAAATCCCCATGAGTGGGAAAATAACCATTCCCTATGCCCCCGGCTCTAGTCCCCGATTCTGTTTTTTTGTGTTGTTTTTGATTTTTTCGTTACTTCCTGCGTGGTATTCAACTTCTAGCTTTCGTATACGACTGCAGCACCATAACCACCTGATTCTTTTTTTTGAGACAGAGTAAAAACATATAAAGTCCCAAAATAGCGCAACCTCGAACAATCCCCTCCTTTGAGGTATACTACAATTTCAATGAGGGAAGTGTTTAAAATAATCGCTCAACTCGTATTCTTTCATTTGTGCAACTCTGTAAACATATATCTTGTCATTTAGTACATAAAGGATTGTATTCATCTCTTCCAATTCTGGACAGAACAATAAATATTTGGGCTGTTTCCGCATAATTTTACGAAGCACTTTGCGAATATTCTTACCTATTGGCCTTGAAACAGTAGGATAGGTATCTTGGCCATAAGCATATTCTCCGTTATGGACAAATACATAAAAATTATTTTTTGAGTGTTTGCCTAAATAGAAAAGATTAAAGGGTAATTTCCCTGTATCTACTTGTAATGTTTTTTTGTCTTGCGGTATTAAATTCAAAATATAGACAGGTGTTGTTGCTCTTACTATATCGCTAAATTCATTGATTTGTTCTTCTATCGTAGTTTTTGAACGAAGCGTTAGATTTTCCCAAAGGCTGTCAATGATTTGTTTTTGTCTTGGAATAGAATCAAAATAATCAAGTGCAGTTAATAAATCTACTCTTTCTTCATATCCTTTATACCTTATCACCCAATCACCTCTATATGATAATATTATATCTTCAATATAGGAAACAGAATCAAGAGTGTTGTATGCATTTTCAATCTGTTGAATTAAAGTTTGACTGTATGAAACAGGAGCAAACATAACACTTAGTAATAGAAATAAAAACATCTTCTTCATAATTACCTCAATCCGTTTAATGTGCAGCTAAAATGAAATGTAATCTTTTCATTCCAATTTCTTTATTTTTTTTCAATGAATTATCTTTTTGCCGGTAAAATAGATGATATTTATACTGCTTATTAAAAACTTGGAAAGCGAGTTTTGTATGCTCCACTCTTTATCCTCTCAAAGATTTCATCAGGGTTTATTACAAGGCCTATTTCTGCATTCCGATTTTCTCCTCTGAGTTCACCAACAAACTTCATTGGCTGGTTAATTTTCCACACCAACCAACGTTTGGATACAGGGACATAACCATCTTCATCGTAGGTTCTAAAAAGGACGTTCACGTCTTCTTCGAAACTGATCCGACCAACTTTATACCACAAATCCGACTGAATACCCCATCGGAGGACTGTATGTGCATAAAAATCAACCTTACCCGCGGTAATATTTTCTAAGATCGGAGAATAGTCTAAGGGGTATTCTTCCACAAAAGTACGTATTACACTACTGTTGAGCTGTGTCATGTCATTTGCGATGTACTGAAAGTACTTCTTGCAATTATCCAATTGGACTTCAAAAACGTCCTCTATCCTCGTGATTATTCGCTTTGCCATGCTCTTATTCTTTTACCTTATATCTATCATTGCAAGATCCTTTCCCAACATCAGTATTTAACTTGAAGAAAATATTTTAAGCAGTGCTTATAAAATCATTTTGCTACTTTGACGTAGTGTATTTTCTTCAGTCTGAACTCCTTCATCTTCTTTTCTGTCTCGAGGCCGACAATGATAAGAAAAAACTTTTTGCCCTTATCTCCGAATCTGACATCCGATCGGCAGATGAAATCATTGGATTCTATTTCAAAACCATCTTTTTTAGAGTCGAGCGGAGATGAAACAGAATCAGCAGAGCCACAACAATCATGACGATCGCTGAAGGTTATCTTATTGGGATCCAGTTCGAATACATTCTCCGCAGAAAAGAAGTAATAGCCGGGATAATGCGTTAGTTCGGTAAAGGACAGTCCCTGATAGCCATTTGCGACGCAAAAATCCTTGAAGGGTTGCGATACTATATTGTAGCCGTCATACGTGTACATAAAGGTCGACTTCCTGTTCAGCCTATAGTGTAGATCGTAAACATCTTTGATCCTGTTCCCACAAACAGGGCAGACATCCGGCCGGTCTTTCGAACCATAGACGAAACCATCTTCACCTACTCCAAAAATAATCTTTGCTACCACGGTCTCCATATCTTTTCAAACTAAAGGCAATGGAATTTTATTGCCCTCTCTTCGATTCTTTGCTGTTTTTTGTTATGATTAGCTTCCTGCAAAGGAAACAAATTTTTCGCTTTTACAAGGCTGATAATCTTGATTTTTTTGGAGATTCGTTTCTTCTTGGATTTTGCTCGTTGGCATTTTATGCTACTCTGTGATACCGCTTTATATCGATCTGAATCTCTGCCTGTGTTGTGTTCAGAAAGTCTGAATTTCTATATAGTCATCCCTTAAAAAGCCCCTTTACGGAATGACTATTTACTAATTCTTTAACTGTATTCGTATCGTATCGCTTATGATAGACTTTTCCTCACAAGTGATGAAATTTGAGGGTAAAATTAATATCATCCCTCTTGTTTTTTGATATGGTGCAGTTGATTGTAAATTGCACGAAAGAGTTATTATATCTCCTCTTTTGGCTTTGATTCCCTTCCCTGTTAATTCTACGCTGTTTAGTCGAAAGCGAATATTTGTAATTGTGTCTTCACCGGAAGTTGGTTCTATTTTCAATAACTCCGTATTAACAACATAATTACCATTAAATTCACAACGTATAAGCATTCCCGTAGAGAATGAAGAGCCACTTATTACCATTGTTCCACAGTCACTGGATAAAATATACTCCCTTTCTCCTTGTACTACAAAAGGTGTCGACACATCACAAGAAATACAAAAAGGTAAAAAAACAACACCGCTAAAGCTTTTGTTTTCATAATTATATCTGTTTTTATAAAGCTATTTTTTATTAGTAGCGATAAGATTTATGTCGCTAATTTGCAATATTTCTCCTTTACAGGCGATGAATTTGTCGATATTAAGTTTAATGGTGTCTCCGTTATTGATTTTCAAATGGTTAATTACAATATTAATGGTGCTTTCTTCAGAAAAGCTCATTGCGTTTTTTATAATGTTTCCATTCAAAGAAATAGTTGTTGTTAGTATCTGGTTTTTATATGGTGCTTTCAATTCATTAGGATTAATTGAAATTGGATAGATTGGTTTAATTTTTTGAAATATACAAACTTGTGAATATCCAATTATATTAGCAGATATGTCAACTTTACCGCAATCAAAAACGATTTCTTTTTTTAATCCACTGTTGTCAATCTCTATGTTATAAACATGAGGATCACAAGATATAAGTAGAATGGTAAATAATGATGGTAAAAAAATCTTTTTCATATTTAAATAATTAATTAAGGATTAAACCAGTAGTGACCATAAGCTTGAGCTTCAAAGTAATTCCTCACGAAAATAAAATCAATGGGGCTTTTACCTTGTATTAAAGCTACAATTCCTTGTAGCCCACAATGAAGTAAGAAAGTGTCTCCCAGCTGGTGCAGGCCTCTGACCTGTTCTGACGAGGCTTTCCTTATAGCAAGGCGCTGGTTTTTAACCAGCGCCTTGCGAGGAGATACTTGTCCCGAATGCTTTCGGGAAGTTCGAAACTTGCGCCGGATAAGTAGCACTGCCACACTAATTCTTTAACTGTATTCGTATCGTATCGCTTATGATAGATTTTCCCTCGCAAGTGATAAAATTTGAGGGTAAAATCAACACTGTTACTTCCGGCCTCTTATAAGAGGTTTCTGATTTTACATCAAACCAAATTGATAGCGTTTCTCCTGTCTTTGTTTCTATTTCTGTTCCGGCAAAAACTTCTCCATTTAATCGAAAACGGACGTTTGTAACAATAACTCCGTTAGGATCTGCTTCAATTTTCAAAGAATCTGTATTGATATGATAACTCCCATTAAAGGTACAAGTTATAGGTATTGAGTGTGTAGGAAGTGAAGAACCTCTTATTTTTATTGTTCCACATTCGCCGGATATTACATATTCCTTTTGCCCATCAATAATAAATGGGGTGGATATATCACAGGAAACACAACCGACAAAAAATAGTAATAAAATAAATACTTTTGTTTTCATAATGCTGTCATTTTACCACCAAAAACCTCCGTAGGCTTGGTCTTCAAAATAGTTATAACTTTTAATAAAAGAACCACCCATTAGAATAGCTCCTACTCCGTGTAAACCATAATTTAGCAGGAACGTATCGCCAAAAGCACGTGATTGCCATAAGTGGTGCAGTTCGTGTGGATAGCCGTCCCAGTCAGGGCTAAATAAATTACTGTTTCCTATTACAGAATGTGCTCCAAATCCAGAGTACCAATCAGCCTTGGGATCGTAAAATTTATCAACAATTCCACCTGTGTAATTGAAAGATAAGTTTTTCCAATCAAAATTGATTTTACCTCCAAAAGCTAAGTTGCCTAAACCAAAAGTATTGGTAGCAATGTTTCCTAAATTATTCTTCCATTGTAATAGTTTTTGTCCTTTGCCAAGAGTTAGATTAACGGGTCCAACACCCAACGTTACTTTTGAAAATGGATTTTCTCCTCGTGCCCAATTATTGCCTATCGAATTTCCAGCCGTTCCAATCATTTGATAACCCAATTTGCCTGCTAATTTTCCAATATCTGATTAGCCTCAAAACCTTTTACCATTCCAAAGCCGCCTGAAGCGTTCCAAGCACCTGTGGCTAACCCGACAATTCCTGCTTTCCAAGCACCGTCCCAACCTTCACCGGAAAAGGCATTCATTGCGATATTAATAGTTCCGCTATTCAACATTGAACTTACCAAGCCTGCCGATTTCGTGGCAACGGTTACACCATTGGCAGCCACCGTTGTCATGCCAGTGGCTCCTATTGCTCCCGAAATGCCATAACCGAGAGTAGCTCCAACTATTGCTCCTGCGATAGCTCCTTTCCATGCATCAGGTTTCCAATTCCAAAATGCAGCCGTTCCCGATTGTATAGAAGCGCCTGTGTAAGCGCCAACAACTGCACCAATAATAACAGGGATAAACCAAGCTATTTCACCATCGGGGTCAACGAATTTCATCGGGTTGTTGAAAGCGTACGCATACCTGTTGAAGTTCTGCGTGAAGTCCGGCATCTGTACATAGGGATCCGGCGAGAGGAAGCGTCCGATAGCAGGGTCGTACAGTCGGGCATCCATATTGATTAGCCCGAACCAAGGAAGATACTCGTGCCCTGTATAACCCCGTCCAAGGAAGAGAAGCCGGTCATAGTCGGTGGATAACTCTTCGCTTCGGGTATAAGGTGTACCATCCGTATGCAGTAATTTTCCCCATGGGCTGTATCGCATGCGGTGTACCACCGTGCCGGAGGCATCGGTAATATCCGTCACGCTGCCTTGATAATCGCGATAGATATAATGCAACTTCCACTGTCCGGAATTGACCCGCACATAGACGAAACCATCTTCATCTACTCCAAAAATAATCTTTGCTACAACGGTTTCCATTTCATTCATAGAAGCGTAATTATTTGTCTGCAGATATAATTATAAACAAATTACACACAAATGATTTCCGGGAAAATTATTTGGTGTTCTGAATATTTCAAATTAAGAGATTTTAGTTGACTAAGAGTGTATCCCTTCCGCTCGATAGCGAGACCATTTTAACCAATTCTTCTCGTGTCTTTTTCATAAGATTGTTTTCTGCGAATTGCTTAAATGCTTCATATATCTCTTCCTTGCCATAATAGTCGTTTTGAGTGGGTGAGTATAGAATACTGTCTGCGTCAAAGTTTTCGCCCAATAATTTGAGATTCAATATATAATTAATCATTGTAGACTGATATGATAAGCAATTGGGGCTAATAGTGTCAAGAATATTTTTATACAATAAATCTGCCTCCTTGTATTTTATCATTGCTCGTGTTGAATCTTTTTTATTTTGTTCGAGAAAGGCGCCAAGCATTGTTTTTAAGTCAGGATTTTCAGGATTAATTCGTTCCATTGATTTTAATGTGGCAAAAGCATCATCCATTAATCCTAAACGATATTGAAATGCCAACTTATTCCAGTAAGCCGAATAGTAATCAGGCTTCATGGCAATGACCTTATTCAATAATTCGATTGCAACCATGATTTTTGCAGTGTCTCCCAATGAGCCGATTGCAACAGCACTGTCGTTTAATTGTCGTACTTGCTTATTAAAATTATCTTTTTCCGCTTTCGAATTGCAACTCAAAAGCAATAGGCATGAGATAATGAACGAATAAATATCTAACTTCATTTTTTTTATAATTATTTAGAAGGCAATACCATTCTCTGCCGCTCCAACAACAATGCACTGAAGTCGGACATGATTATGCTTTATAGTATTCCCCTCTCTTTGAATCAAAACCTCTTATTTGTTGTTTTTTTATTTGCGCACAATCTCGTTTCTTATAAGAGAAGAATAGAACCACCTGCTGATGTTGGACCTAAACTTAATAATGCAGCCATATTTGTCGATCTATTGCAGTAGCAATTACCGATCTGTACCCGTTTGGCATACAATGTCAAATAAAAAATATGCATTCCTAAAATAAGTATTATTACTTATATAGATTGAGATTCCTCCATGCTTCTTTTTAAAAATTGAATATCGCTCTCGTTTTCCAATCGATCAATATACCAATTGTCATAAGTCCAATCAACTTCGCCATCATCTTTTAAATAAAAGACATCGCCCCCTAATACAGGAATCCCCAAGTTGTAATATAGTTCAAGAAGCCTAAGTGCTTCTTGTTTCTCAAGAGCAATATCTACAGATTATGTGTCATCACCACATCCTTTAATTTTCTCAAATCATATCCTTTCCCCTGAAGGGGATGCTTTTATTCAATCTCATTCATTTCGCAAGCTGTGTCAAAGATTTCGTCAAGACGCATTTTTCTCTACTTGCTTTGAATCTGATAAAGGATAAGAAATAATATTTTCGCCATCATCAGACAAACGAACAATTATAATTTCACCATTTTTGTGACAAAAATACATGCAGCATGATCCTGGGTAAAATATGTATTCAAATGTGTATTCAGGATTTATTCTTGTTATATACTCAATATATCTACTGTCTGGCGTTGTGCTGCCAAAAAGGAATACATTTGTTTTCATTGCCATCGCAATTATATTCAACGAGTCGTCGTATACGTAGCATCTGTAATCATAGAGTTTAAAGTTTTCGAAAAAATCATCGGCAATACTGTTCCCTTTGCTTGATAATTTGAAATTCTTGAGAAAATTGTCGATATCGCCGTTTTTTTTAGAAGAAAAATCCGATAATCCTATTGCAAAATACGTGAAGGCAAAAAGCTTTCGCTCTTTTTCTGTTTTTAAGAGCTTACGACTTTTTTTAATCGTCCGTTTTTCTATTTTATTCAAGTCGTATTTGCTTATGTCCGTCAATATGTTTTGTGAAAGTGCAGACACGCTAAAAAATAACAATGTTGCCCCCCAAAAAAATAGTTTCTTTGCCATGAAATTGTGCACTTTTTTAAGGATAGATTCGCACTACGATATTCATAGAATTTGCTCCTATGATTCTATATGCACCTCGCGCAGGATCCATCACCTGATAAACAACTTTATAGTATATGCCCCCTGATATTTTTTGGAAAGTCCGTACTGATACACTGTTCAAAGCCGTTACGTGTCCTATCGGTTGTCCCGCTGTAGTAGAACCTAAATAAAAATTATTACCTCTATTCATCATACCTGCCACTTGTTCTGCTCCTGTTTTGTCTGTAGGTAAAGTCTTAAGGTATGGAGAAACCTTCCTCCCAGTTTCTAATTGGATAGCGTCATTAAATTGCGCCATTGTTACATGATCTTTATTAGGATCTCCTCCAATTATTTTTCGGTATGTATCTTGTGAAACACCTGTAGTTGATTCTCCTGTCGCGGGACAGCAATTCATATCTCCTCTTTGTTGAACTAACGGCAAATTTTGGTTAGCAAGAGATTGTTCATCTATCATTCTTGCTCCATTCCAAAACTCCCTCCCATCTCTTACGGCACTAATACCACCTACAAGTCCACCAATTAGAGACCATTGCACAAAGAGGCCGTTCTTTCTGCTAGCTTGTTCCTGGTGTGTTTTTGACCATTCTCGTCTGTTTTGCAGCTTGGGGACTAATATTCAAGGTGAAGAACACATCTAAATGCTCAAAAACACAAGGAAACTTGTTCGGTATTGGTGAGCTGGATTTGTGCAATGGTCCCCATTAGTGCAAAAGTACTGCCACGATGAATATCCTCTCTCTCTTATAAAATCATTTTAGCACTTTGGCATAATAGATTTTCTTCAGCCTGAACTGCTTCATCTTCTTCGCTCGGCTCTTCACCTGTCGCAGTTATGGAACTCATAATGATAACTCTTGCAACCCGATTGCCGGATGCATCATAAACAAAAGAGAGTGTCTGCTGAGCTTTCGCTCCCAAGCACCCCAGAAGAGAAAGCAAAAGCGTGAATAATAAATGTTTCATGCCCAATTATTGATGATATTTTACTGCAAAGGAAATGTATTTTTCATTATTGCAAGCAAGATCGTCTTGATTTTGTGTGTTTTGGGATCCTTTTCTTCTTGGCATTTTTCTTGTAGGTTTTTTATGTCGCTCTGTGATAACAGCCTGAATGTCGGCCTGTGATGGGTGTGGAAAGAATGAGTTTTTAGGGTAAAAGACAGCCAAAAAAGTTTTCAACAATGAAGACGAGCTTAGAATCATTCTAAATAAGCAGCTGAAAGTGTGTGGGAAAGCGAGGTGAAAAATACGAGAAAACGGACTTTTATTGCTCGGAATGTACTCTTTGGAAGACTGCCTGACGATCTGTATATAAACCATTTTCGATTTATATATAGATCGTTTCCAATTTATATATAAATCGTTTTCAATAAATATATAGATCGTAAACGGTTTATATAATCGTCCCTTAAAAAGCGTTGATAAGCGAGAAGTCATCCATCCATAGCCTCTCGCTTATTATTTTGAGCAGGTGCAAAAGAACTCTCATGGCTCTTTTGAAGTTGTAAGCAGCTGCAGCCAATAGTATGTTCACAGCATCCCCTGTCACCCCCTTGTAAAAGTTACGACCTAAACGATGATCTGATTTCAAGTGTCCAATGGTAGGTTCTATGCCAGCTCGCTTGCAGAATAGTTGGTGTTTTTTGCGCTTCTGATACCTGCTATCTGATGGCTTGGGGATATCCGGGATTAAAATCCGGGTTCCATTAACCTCTTTCTTACCCCGATAACCCCTGTCGCCCGCTAGTATTTTGATCTTTCTCTGTGTGAGACTCTCA
>OHBE01000281.1_pt1 | contig 59167 bp, 55 predicted proteins | sample 1577231 | NCBI WGS metagenome assembly OHBE01 (sample SAMEA3541506, study PRJEB24748) | human gut metagenome | biome: human gut; feature: human-associated habitat; material: faeces | place: China | collected 2012 | reverse complement strand
TACTCCGTATTCTTCGTTATACCCGTTTCCGATTGCAATCTCTGCAAGAGAAACCCTCATCGGATAGGGCGGGGGAAAAATGTGGCAGAGCTATTGTCTGTCATTGATACAGAACTGGAACTGTTGAATATGCGGATGCAGGGAATTTTACCTACCGTTCCCCTCATTCCTGCCAAGAAGTTTCGCTGGACAGACGAAGTAGTAGATTTAGTGGAACTACTCTATGCCCTTGACACCTGTGACTGTATCAACGATGGAGAAATCGGAGTGGAGGAATTGGCAGACGCCTTTTCTGAAATCTTTGGTATAGAAATCAAGAACTGCTACAATGTCTATATGAACATGAAGCGTCGCAAGCATGACAGCCGTACCTATTTCCTTGATGAACTTCGAGAGAAACTTAACAAGCGTATGGTGGAGAGCGACCTGAAAGGCGGCAAGTTCAAGAAGCGGTAAATCCTCATATTAAAGCAAAAGGGGGACACCGAATTGTTCCGTGTCTCCCTTTTTACATCGTTTTCTGCAACCAATAGTCGCAGAATTTGTTCTTATACTTTGCTTGTTATTGATACGCTTTCCACTTTTCTGGTATCTGTAAGTCATAGTCAGAAACGGCAAGATGGATGGTATCAGGTAAAAGACTTTGGCGAAACCGATTTTCGTAACGCTTCAATTGCGTCGGTTGTCCGATACCCATTGAAGCCAAGTTGCTTGAATACTGATTGGGAGGAAAGTACACGAACACTTTCTGCCGTGCCTGTGTCGCAAGTTCAATTGCCGGAATCATGTCGCTGTCAGCAGAAACGACAATAGCCACATCACAGTTTTTCTGATAGGCGTCTGCAACAATTTGTGTTGCAATTCTCACGTCTGTTTCTTTTTCCTCGTGAGTATGTATTACATTCCCACACTTGAAGCAGGTAATCTCTTTTTTTAGATATTTGCCCAAGATCAAACGAAAATTCGGATTCTCTTTATTCGCCTGAAAAAAAGCATTCTGCCGTCGGCTTTGTTCTATATCATCAGGTCTGGCAGAGAAGTATTTTACTGCAATCAATTCCTGATTGGGTCGCATGAAACTCTCAAATAATTTAACAATGTCAAGCCAATAATATTTCCGCCATCGTGTGGTCGATTTCAGTCCATAGTAAAAGTTGAATCCATCGATATAGACGATAACTCTTTGCTTTTCTTTTGTTTCCATAACTTCCATATAAAAAATAAGCCACCCCATTTCTGAAGTGGCGAGCCTTAGTCTTTTCCACCTAAGGGCGATAATCTGATGCAAAGGTAAGCATTTCTTTTTATCCGCCAAAATTTTTCTATAAGTTTTTCATTCTGTCCATAAAATGTTGATTCGTAATTCTCCAACTAATAGTTGGAGAATTACCATCTCTTACCGAAAAGCCTTTATTACCCTGAACACTGCCCACAAGCAGGTGAAAGGTGCGGTGAAGACTCCTATGACGACAAAGAGGAGCAGTTTGACAATGTAGTAAACTATCCACTGCCCATTTGTTCCAGCCATCATCTTATAAGGAATGTACTTTTCCACAAAGAGATAGCCTGACCATATCGCCATCAGCACATATCCGGACATCCATCTCATATTCTCAAAGCCTTTGGTTGCCAAAAAGTTCCACCTGAAACCCATGACAAACAAGGCGATGAGAAACAACAGGCTGAAAATGCTTCGCCAAATCTCGCTGCGTTTCCTCTTCTGAAAACAAGGTGTACAGAGTATCGGCTGATACCTTTCAGTACATTCGGGACAGAGTCCTTTCCCGCAATCGGAACACTGGGCTACCGCCGGTTCTTGGGTATGGTTAAAACAATTCATAGTGTCATCAATTAGCGTTTTCAAAAATACAAAATTCCCATCTTAGAGCCAAGAAAAACAGCCATTATTTCTTGGTATTGAGCAGTTTGGAAAGTTCCGGGTCGTCGGAAATCCGTTGCAACTCCCGTTCCACGATGTCCCGCACCTCAGTCTTCACTCGGTCATAGTTCGCCTTTATTTCCTGTTCCATCATATCCTCGCCATTTTCATTTGTGAAGTCCGTCAGAATGGGTATTGGTCGATAGGCGGCTGTTTCCTTTGCTACTTTGGCATTGTCCACTACAATCTCACAGTGGAATATCTTCTGCTCAATACGTTCGGAGAAATTATCGGCGACCGCTCCCACGAACATACCCTGCGTGAGCGTGGAAATCTTGCTCTGTGGAATAAGGCTGTCCATCTGTGTGGAGATAGAAGTAGTTTTGTCGCTTCGGGTGATGCTCATGCTCTGCCGCTTTTGAAGCACCTTGCCAAAACGCTCCGATAAGGTCTTTGCCGTTTCGCCGACGACCTGACCGGAGAAGATGTTCCCGACGGTGTTCATCACTACAGCAGCTTCCTTGTCTCCATAATCGCGCTTCAGTTGCGAAAAATCCTGAAAGCCTAAACAGACCGCTACCTTGTTGCTTCGCGCGGTGGCAATCAGATTGTCAAGTCCTTTGAAGTATATGGTAGGCAACTCGTCTATCAGCACCGAACTTTTCAGCATCCCTTTCTTGTTTATCAGCTTCACGATACGGCTGTTATACAGTCCCAATGCAGCCCCATAGATATTTTGCCTGTCGGGATTATTTCCCACGCATAGAATTTTGGGAGCTTGAGGATTGTTGATGTCGAGCGTGAAATCATCCCCTGTCATAATCCAATAGAGCTGCGGACTAATCATCCTTGACAACGGTATCTTGGCAGAGGCTATCTGTCCCTGTAACTGGTCAGCCGCCCCTCCGAGCCAAGCGTCCATGAAAGGAGAAAGATAGTTCTCCAATTCAGGATATGAGGTGAGTATTGGAAAAATATCCTCGTACTTGCGGCAGAGAAACTCAATGGCGTGCGGAAAGGTACAATACTTGCCACCCTCGAAGATGCGGAGATACCAGATGATGGCGGCGAAGAGTACGATGGGCGACTCCACGAAGAAATCTCCCTGCTTCTGCACCCACGTCTTGTTGAGGTTAAGCATAATCGTATAAGCCGATTCGTAGGCATCCGATATGTCGCTCATAAAGTCAGGGTGTATCGGATTACAGCGATGTGACCGACGAGGGTCATCGAAATTGATCACGTAAAACTTCGGCTTGACCTTGTACCCTTCCGAATGATGCAGCAGATGGTTGTAAACAATCGTGGAGAGGTCGGGATATTTGAAATCGTAGCAGTAAATGGCAAATCCTTTCTCTACTTGCTGTTTGATGAAATTATTGATAATGGCATAGGACTTACCGCTACCCGGCGTCCCCAATACGGAGACCGCACGAAAAGGATTGACGACGTTTATCCAACCGCTGTGCCACTTCTTGTGATAATAGAATCGGGTCGGCAGATTGACCGAGTACTCGTTTTCCAAAAGTCTTGTCTCCTGCATAAAGGATTCATTCTCCTGATTGAAGACATCCTCCATCAGGTTGTTCTTCAAGAGTCGGCTCATATAGAGTCCCGCCATCAGCAGACAAACATAGCCTACGGTTATCGTAAAAGTATAGAGAGCCGTATTCGCCTCTATGGGCAGTGGCAAGGCAAGTATCCACCAATTGAGGAAGAAAAAGACAAAGCCGGCACCCATGAATGCCCATATCTTCGACCAAGTGATATGCTCCTCTTTCACGCCCTTTGTACCCAAACAGGAAAGCCCCATCAGTACCAGCGCAAAGAGCTTGGTGTAAAGCATATTTCCAAATAGTCCCGCCGTGCGATGGAAATTCATCAGTATCCTATCTACCACTCCGATATTCACGCCCCATAGCCGTATCGCTTCATAGCAATACCAATAGAGATGGACAACCACCAGTATGATACTTACGGCACGCAGAAAATCCATGATTTTCGCCAGTGCTCTCAAATCGTCTTCTTGTTGTGACATAATCTTTCTGTTTTTAGAGTTTACGTTGTTTTCTTTTCTTGCGCTGCATCCGTCTGCGAAACTGCTCTTCCTCCCAATCCGTTCCGTGTGTCTCCAAGGGCAGGTCAAGTAAACCGCCCAAGACGGAATCTCCGTCCGAAGTCTGAGTTTGGGGAATACAGCCTTTCTCACTCTGCTGTATAGGAGCAGACAGTTCGGGATGCGGGCGGTCGAACCACTCGGCAACGGCGTTTGCCGAAAGTTCCTTGCCCAATCGTGAGCCATTGACGACACAGCCGTTATTGTGGTCTATAAAGGTGATGCCATAGAGCCGCCCTTCGTCGTTCTCACGAAAGAGGACATCAATTCCCTTGCGATAGAGATTATCCCTGAAATCCTCTTTTGTGGCAGAACGCCTCAATGCTTCGGCTACGACCGCTTTGGTCTTGGGGGCAAGATGCTTTTCTTTCAGTTTCTCCTTTGAAGCCTTGAAGCTTTTTTGCAAGGCTTCATATCCGACAGCCTTCCCGAAAAGGGAAGCCTTGAAAGGATTACCCACCTTCTTACCTTTATCATCGGTAGCAAAATAGACCAATCCGTTATAGGGCTTTCCATACATTTCCCCCTTGACCTCTTCCACACATATATTATAGGAGGAGAGCAAGGAACGGTATTCCTTGAAACTCGGACAATGGTAGAATTTCGCTGCCGGTTTGATAACCGAAGCCAATTGTTTTTTGATATTTCCCTCTTGGGGTTGGACTTTTTGCAGTCGAAAAGCCTCCTTTGCCCGTTGCCTCTCGGCAGGCAACAAGCCGTATTTCTGCTCTATCTCCCGTGTGATATGCTTACTCCTGTAGAAGTTGTTGCCATCGTTAATCTTCTTTCCTTGTTCATCGACGGCTAAGGTGACAATATGCAGGTGATGCCTGTCTATGTCCTCGTGTTTATACACGACAAAGGGCTGGTTGCCATAGCCCATCTTTTCGATATACTCCTGTGCGATGGCAGAGAACTGCTCATCGGTGATTTTATCATCGGGATGCGGATTCAGAGAGATGTGTATAATAGGCTTTTTGGTATGAATCAGACTCGGCATATATGCCAGAAAGTCCTGCATACAAGCGGAAATATCGTGTGAGCCATCGGCAGAACAAAACACTTTGTTGGTCTCCAAAATCTTCGCAACACCCTCGTTTACCTTCTCTCCATTGTACGCCAATGCCCCATATAGGGAACTTCCGTAACTTATTTTTGCGACCATTTCTCTTGAAAATCTCGGGTTAATTGCACGATTTCCCCTCCAATAACCGCCAATTCGAGTGTCATCTTCTCCAACTTGGCGAGCATCGCAAAGGCTTTCTTCTCCGTAAAATTGCTCTTCAGAGCGACCACAATCTGGTTATAATTCACCCCTACGCTGCGAAACTGCCCATACAAAGTCGTCAGTTTCTGATAGTAATCGAGCAATGAACGATCGACTTTTATCACTCGAAATGTCTCATCAAAGACCCTTGCCTTGATGAAAGCCGACTGACTTTGTACGCCCGCCGTCTCTTTCATGGAGAGAAACTCGGCAAATTCCATCGCCGTAAAATTGACTGAAACCCGTTTTTCGGTCTTCTCTTTAGAGCTTATGCTCCTCATTTTCTTTTGTCTCATTTGTTTACTTTGGATTTTAGTGTTTCACGACATCACCGGCATTTGAGGCATCGATTCTCCCTTTCAAGAAAAAACGACTTCGGAGTTTTTTCAGCCCTCTGCAAGAGCAAGGGTTTTATGCTGCAAAAACGGAGTCGTGCTGCATAAAACATACCTTGCTATTTGCTCCGGCGCAAATAAATCCGTCCGTGAAGGACGGAAGTCGAGTCCCTCAAAAAAGAACGCTTTATGCCTCGAAGACTTCGGCTTACCGCTTGGGTGCAAAGTTACTAAGCGTTGTGCCTAAATCACTTACCTCTTACGGAGCCACAAATACGCAAATCGAAGCCACAAGTACGCAGTTAGCAAAAAGGGCAGAAACAAGGGGGTAAAGGCATCTATATTTGCCCCGTCGAACAGGTGCTTGCAGGTCGGTGGACATACCTGCCTGCCCAAGTCTAAAAACCAGTCCGCAGCCATTTGAACAGACAATTACGGAAATGGAAATAGAAATGAGAATATGTACAAGTTATTGCACCCGTCGCCCCTCACACCCTTGCACAAGGGTACAAGTGCGGACATATGGATGGGTGGACGTGTGCAGGTATGACTCCCGTCATATAGCTCCACTCCTATGCAAGGAGGGACATATCCCCAAAGGCGGGTCTATGTTCCCTTATCGGAATACCTCGCCGTATGCCTGTCCGGGGATTTATTCCCTCACAGACTCATTTCCATATCTGCCTTTTCAAGGAAACAAGCCAAGGCGTGCATGCGCCTTTCCACACATATATGTAGAACCATTAAACAGAAAATGAAATGAAAAAGAAACCTGTTTTCATTGCCTTCTCCACCCAGAAGGGCGGTGTCGGCAAAACGACCTTTACGGTCTTGACGGCAAGTTACCTGCACTATGCCTGCGGGTACAACCTTATTGTGGTGGATTGTGACTATCCGCAATTCAGCATCAATGCCATGCGTCAGCGTGACGCACAGGGCGTGGATCGTAACCCCGCGCTGCAAGAATTGGCAGCAACTCAATTCTCCGAGTTGCAAAAGCCCACGTACACCATACTTTGTGCCACGGCAGAGGCAGCCGTGGATACGGTCAGGGAATATCTGGAAACGCACGAGCCGGATACGGATTTCGTCTTTTTTGACTTGCCCGGAACCATCAACAATGACGGTGTGCTGAGCACTCTCTCCGGTATGGATTATATCTTCACCCCCATCTCCGCCGACCGTATATCCTTGGAAAGCACGCTGAGCTTTTCAGCCATCATCAAAGAGGCGATAACCGACAATACAGACACTGACAACAAAGGGATTTACCTCTTTTGGAACATGGTGGACGGCAGAGAGAAGACACCCCTCTATGCGATGTATGAAAAAGTCATTGCCGATTTGGGACTTCCCATCTTAAAAACGGCAGTCCCCAATACGACCCGCTACAAAAAGGAGGTAATGGAGGAGGGTACGACCCTCTTCCGTTCGACCATCTTTCCCACCTCCCGCACGCTGCTTAGAGGCAGTCGTCTGAAAGAGCTTGTGGAGGAAATCTTGTCCATCGTAAAACCTGAAGCATATGGCAGGAAAGAATAAAGGGGCGATAGATCCCGTCGCCATCCGGGAACTCATTTCGCAGGGTATCCCGATGAAAAAGAAAGAGAGTGAGATGATACCGCCTGCCTCCGTCGAAGAGGTGGATGCGTCTGTTCCGGAAACACGGAAAGAGGTTTCGGAAGAACCGCAACTTCCCATCCGAACACGTCGCAAGAATCCCGCCAAAGGAGATTACATCTCACTCTTCATGCACCGCAATGACCTGTATGACCGCAAGGCAATCTACATCTCCAGAGAGTTGCAGGACAAACTCTCGGAAATCGTCCTCTTCATCCGAAAGAGGGAGATGACATTGGGCATGTACGTGGAAAACATCCTTCTCAAACATTTGGAGGACTACAAGGAAGAAATCAACCGATTAAGTGAAAAGAACTTCAAGAAATTATTGTGATATGAAACAGAAAACAAACCGACCAATGGCAGGCAAAGAGTCCTGCAGAGAACGAAAAAGCGTCTCTTCAAAAGTAACCATCCGTAACTCCACCACGCTCATCGAACATTCCGAGGGACACCCTACAGGTCTCCTTCAGGAAGAGAAGAGCGATTACGAAACCGCCTTTCTGCAACCCCTGAACATCGGAGACCGAAAGGGCGTGTTCATTTCCAAAAAGACACAGGAAGAGATTTCCGAAATCGTCTATGTGGCAGCCGCAGGCAAACTGACGATAGGGGCATTTGTAGAGCATATCCTCCGGCATCATTTAGAGAGCTATCATGATGAGATAGATGCCTTGTTCGAACAACAATTCCGTAAACGTTTCGAGCGATGAAACAGGTGATTGTCATTCTGCTCTTGGTCGGCTTAGCCTATCTCGGTAGCGTACAGGTCGCCTGCTTCCTGTACGGACGCTATCGGAGTGCCGTAAGACTCTACCGTGACTTGCAACTCTTTTTCAAGGAACGGGGCAAGGGGAAATTCGTCGTTACCATCCGCATCCCCAAAAAGGAACCCTCCCAAGAGGAGAATATCCTTTTAGCCGAGTTGCCCATTGAAGAAGAGCAACAGGAACAGACGCCTGAAACGGGAATGTCGGAAGAGACCTCTACGTCCATCCCCGAAGAGGAAGAGGATTATGTATTGGAGGAAGTCCAAGGTGAAAGCCACTCTCTTTCGGAAAGCATCACCGTGGAAGAACTGCAACAAATGGGCAATGTCCTCTCCTGTAAGAATGCCCCGATAGAGGAAGCAGCGAAAGCTGCCGAAACCATCTATAAGATACACGACTCCCCGATGTTCCAAGCGATTAAGAAAGCGGCCGGGGAACGTGTCCGCGAACTGCTGGAGCGCGTTGCCGAAGAAGCTCCGAAAGAGATTCAGTCAGGCAACTTCGATTACAAACGATTTATCAAGACATAGTATTCACCCACTCAAAGAAAAGAGAAAATATGAGTAAACCCATTTATCTTGCCATCGCTTCCCCCAAGGGAGGTGTCGGCAAAACCTCGCTTACGGTACTTTCCGCAAGCATTCTGCATTACCACAGAGGATGCAATGTCGCTGTCGTGGATTGCAACCATCCCGTCTATACCATCGCCCGTCTGCGGCAACAAGAGTCGAAGGAACTAAATCATCAAAGGCTGATGCGCCTGAAGCATCGGACAGCCTATGCCCCTTATCCGATTATCTGCACTCCGGTGCGGGACGCCCTGACGTGGGTGGAGCGACACTGTGCGGACAGTCCCCCTCGCTGCATCCTCTTCGACCTCCCTCCACTGATGCGTACCGAAGGGACGGTGGAGTTGCTTTCAGCAATGGATGCCGCCGTCTTTCCCGTTACGGGCAGTCCGATGGATATGGAAGCCGTCCGCCATTTCATAGACATCTTGGGAGAGCAGATACTGACGATGGGTAAGGGCAATATCAGGGAGCTTTACCTGCTTCGCAATATGATAGAGGCTTGGGAATGTGAGGATGCCGACAAACGCTGTCGCACCCTTTCCGATGAAACGGGAGTCCTCTTGATGCAGACCTCATTGAGCCACTCCCGTTTGTATCGTCCGCTGCTTTCCGAACGCAGAAGAGGGGTATGCACCCTCCTCCCTCCTCACGGAGGAAAGTTGAGTCAGCTATGCGACGGATTAGGCGATGAACTTCACGAAATCCTGCAACGCCTATGTATCGAATAGTCCTTGTTCTTCTCTTGCTCTACTTTTTGTGGCTACTGCTTTTTCTCTCGTATGAACGAAGAAAAAGAAAGAATAGGGCAATTGAGAAAAAGCCTTGTCAAACGGTCAGTGAAGTGGAAATCATCGGTAAAAGTCGCTTCAAGCTCAGCCACTCGACGCCACAAGTACGCAGTTATCCAAAAGGCGAGGCGGAAGCAAAAAAGGCTTCTACATTTGCTGTCGAAAACGGACAAGAGCCATCGGAAGAGCCGGATGATCTACCCGACATAGATGAGATTCCTTTAACGTATGAGTCCTCAGATGCTCCATCGTTTGAAGAGGAGGAAGAGGAACTTCCCATACAAGGAGAAAGCGAATATGCCACGGGAATTGATTTTGAACGGGTGCTGGAAGCCTTGGCGGTCATTCATCGCCACGCCCACACCGACGCAGAGCGACAGAGGACCGGCAATACGCTGAGAGAGTTGGAAGGAACACGCCTGATGGAAACGCTCCGAAGCGACGCGAAACGCTCGGCCACGATCGATGAAATCGTCCGTGCCCGTTTCGAGGAGCTTTACAGCGGCGAAAAGGCGTAACGCCCCTTCCGAATGGTTTTGTCCCCAATAGTATGAACCCTTTAATGCAACAAGCAATGAAAGAAAAAGAGTACGGCTGACCCTAAGAGAGCCACCACTAAAATCCGAAAGTAACAACAGTATTTACCCGTCGGGAGAGCCTATCCAATCCTCTCGGCACAAAACAAAGATTTATGACCAAAAGACATTTTCTTATCGCAGCCATTCTGCTGCTTTCCATTTCCTCTGCCTTTGCCCAAGGCAACGGTTTGTCGGGTATCAACCAAGCCACGAGCATGGTGACGAGTTATTTCGATCCTGCCACGAAACTCATCTACGCCATCGGCGCGGTCGTGGGACTTATCGGAGGGGTAAAGGTCTATTCAAAGTTCTCGTCCGGCGATCTGGACACCTCGAAGACCGCCGCGAGCTGGTTCGGAGCCTGTATTTTCCTCATTGTCGCAGCCACCATTCTGAGAAGTTTCTTCCTCTAAGCCTATGGAAACCTATCCCATCAACAAGGGAATCGGTCGCTCGGTGGAGTTTCAGGGACTCAAAAGCCAGTATCTGTTCATTTTCGCCGGAGGGTTACTTGCCCTTTTCGTGCTGTTTGTCATCCTCTATATGGCGGGTGTCAATCAATGGATTTGTATTGGCTTCGGAGGGAGTGCCACATCCGTTCTGGTGTGGCAGACCTTCTCCCTGAACAGGAAGTATGGGGAATATGGGCTGATGAAGCGTTCCGCCTTGCACAGCCATCCCCGTTACCTTATCAACCGTCGTCGCATTCCCCGTCTGTTGCGGCACAAGGAGCTGCCAAGACGAAAGAGAAGAGAGAATAAAAGAATGGACGAAGGAAAGGAGGACAAAGAATGAGAAACCTATTGAAAGCCACCACGCTGGAGAACCGCTTTCCGCTGCTTGCCGTCGAAGAGGGCTGTATCCTCTCGAAAGACGCCGACATTACGGTCGCCTTTCGGGTCGAGCTTCCCGAACTCTATACAGTGACAAGTGCGGAGTATGCCGCCATCCATTCTTCTTGGGTAAAGGCAATCAAGGTGTTGCCGACCTACAGTATCGTACACAAGCAGGACTGGTTCGTCAGGGAGGGCTACCGTCCGGACTTGCAAAAGGAGGAGATGAGTTTCCTCTCCCGCAGTTTCGAGCGGCATTTCAACGAGCGACCCTTCCTGAACCATGCCTGCTACTTGTTCCTGACCAAGACGACCAAGAATCGCAACCGACAGCAAAGCAACTTTTCCACCCTCTGCCGGGGGCATATCATCCCCAAGGAGGTACGGGACAAAGATACTGCCCGCAAGTTCCTCGAAGCGACCGAGCAATTCGAGCGGATTATGAACGAAAGCGGTTTTATTCGCCTCTCTCGCCTGACGGACGAGGAGATTATCGGGACGGCGGAGACACCGGGACTGATTGAGAAGTATTTCTCGCTGTCCCTCTCCGACACAACGGTTTTGGAGGACATCGACCTCAAAGCCGACCAAATGCGTATCGGTGATAAGCGACTCTGCCTGCATACCCTTTCCGATACGGAAGACCTGCCCGGGCTGGTAGGCACGGATATGCGCTATGAGCGATTATCCACCGACCGCAGCGACTGCCGCCTTTCCTTTGCCGCTCCCGTAGGGCTGTTGCTGCCGTGCAACCATATCTACAACCAGTATGTGCTTATTGATGACAGTGCCGAGAACCTGCAACGCTTCGAGAAGAACGCACGGAATATGCACTCGCTCTCCCGTTATAGTCGCTCCAATCAAATCAACAAGCAATGGATTGACGAGTATCTGAACGAGGCACACAGCTTCGGGCTTACCTCCGTCCGCTGTCATTGCAATGTCTTGGCGTGGAGCGAGGAAGAGGAAGAACTCCGCCGTATCCGCAACGACGTGGGTAGCCAGCTCGCACTGATGGAGTGCAAGCCACGACACAACACGGTGGATGTGCCGACGCTGTTCTGGGCTGGCATTCCCGGCAATGAAGCCGATTTTCCCGCAGAAGAGAGTTTTTACACGTTCATCGAACAGGCGGTCTGCTTCTTCAATGAGGAGACCAACTACCGTGATTCACTTTCTCCGTTCGGCATCAAGATGGCTGACCGCAGCGGCAAGCCCATTCATCTCGACATCTCCGACCTGCCGATGAAAAAAGGCATTATCACCAACCGCAACAAGTTCATCTTGGGTCCTTCGGGTTCGGGAAAGTCGTTCTTCACCAACCACCTCTTGAGGCAGTACTGGGAACAGAATACCCATATTGTCTTGGTGGACACGGGAAACAGTTATCAGGGCTTGTGCGAGATGATACGCCACAAAACGCAGGGAGAAGATGGGGTGTACTTCACCTACTCGGATGAGAGCCCCATCAGCTTCAATCCCTTCTATACCACCGACAAGGTGTATGATGTGGAGAAAAGAGAGAGCATCAAGACACTGCTGCTGACCCTTTGGAAGAAGGATAACGAGCCTGCCACCCGTTCGGAGGAGGTCGCCCTTTCCAATGCCGTGTCGCTCTTTATCGAGCGTATCAAGACGGACAACGGTATCGTTCCTTCGTTCAACAGCTTTTACGAGTATCTCACCACCGACTACTCGGCATTGCTCCGTGAGAAAAAGGTCAGGGAAAAGGATTTTGACTTGGCCAATTTTCTCAACGTGCTGGAGCCGTACTACAAAGGTGGCGAATACGACTACCTGCTGAACTCGGACAAGCAGCTCGACCTCTTGAACGCACGCTTCATCGTCTTCGAAATCGATTCCATAAAGGATCATCCCATCCTTTTCCCCATTACCACCATCATCATTATGGAACTGTTCATCAACAAGATGCGACGTCTGAAGGGAATACGGAAAGTCATCCTTATTGAGGAGGCTTGGAAAGCGATTGCGTCCGCGAATATGGCGGGATATATCAAGTATCTCTACAAGACGGTAAGAAAATTCTTCGGTGAGGCGGTCGTGGTGACGCAGGAGGTGGATGACATCATCTCCTCAGACATTGTCAAGGAGTCCATCATCAACAACTCCGATTGCAAGATTCTGCTTGACCAGCGCAAGTACATGAACAAGTTCGACCAGATTCAGGCTCTCTTGGGACTGACGGACAAGGAACGGGGGCAGATACTCTCCATCAATCAGAGCAACGATGCCACACGGTCGTACAAGGAGGTATGGATCGGACTGGGCGGTGTACAGTCCGCTGTCTATGCCACCGAAGTGTCGAAAGCCGAATACCTCACCTACACGACGGAGGAGACCGAGAAGATGCGGGTGCTCGTCCGTGCCGAACAACTCGGCGGAAACATGGAGCTTGCCGTCAGGCAGCTCGCCGAAGAAGAATAGTCAAGAATAATCACACTAAAATCCAACGTAAAATGAGAAAGAAAATTTTAATGCTTATGGCGTGCGGTTGCCTCTTGGCAGGCAGCGCACACGCCCAGTGGGTGGTCACAGACCCCACCAACCTTGCACAGAGTATCATCAACACGACCAAGGAAATCGTGCAGACCTCCAAGACGGTCAAGAACACGCTTGACAACTTCAAGGAGGTCGAGAAGCTCTACAATGAGAGCAAGAAATACTACGATGCCCTGAAAAAGGTGAACAACCTCGTGCGGGACGCCCAACGGGTAAAGGAGACGATTTTGATGGTCGGAGAAATCTCCGATATCTATGTGAAGAACTACAAGAAGATGCTCTCTGACCCGAACTTCCGTCCGGAAGAGCTGGTCGCCATTGCCAACGGCTATACCAAACTGCTCGGGGAGAGCAACAACCTGCTCAAGGAACTCAAGCAGGTAGTGAACATCACCACGCTGAAGATGACCGACAAGGAGCGTATGGACGTGGTAGATCGCTGCTACAAGGAAATCAGGGATTATCGTAACCTCGTGCGTTACTACACGAACAAGAACATCTCCGTGAGCTATCTCAGAGCCAAGAAGCAGCAGGACACTGACCGAGTACTCTCGCTTTATGGAACGGATAACGAAAGGTATTGGTAGTCATGGGAGCGGAATTTGATAACCTGCATCAGGTGCTCCGTTCGCTTTACACGGAGATGATGCCGATGTGCGGTGACATGATTGGCGTCGCCAAAGGCATTGCGGGCTTGGGCGCACTCTTCTATGTGGCACTCAGGGTATGGCAGACGCTTGCCCGTGCCGAACCCATCGACGTCTATCCGTTGCTCCGTCCCTTTGCGCTCGGTCTCTGCATCCTCTTCTTTCCGATGGTCTTGGACACCATCAACGGCGTGCTCAGTCCCGTTGTGCAGGGGACACACAAGATGCTCGAAAAGCAGACTTTCAGCATGGACGAATACCGCAAGTTGCGGGACAAGCTGGAATACGAGGCGATGGTGAAGAATCCCGAAACAGCCTATCTGGTCAGCAACGAAGAGTTTGACAAGAAATTGGATGAACTCGGTATCTCTCCCTCGGATATGGCGACAATGGCGGGAATGTACGTGGAACGCAGTATGTACAACCTCAAGAAATGGTTCCGCAATATGGTGCGGGAGCTCTTGGAACTGCTTTTCGCCGCTGCCGCCCTGCTCATCGATACGCTTCGGACATTCTTCCTGATTGTCCTTTCCATCTTGGGACCGATAGCCTTTGCCATCTCCGTGTGGGACGGTTTCCAAAGTACCCTCACGCAATGGTTCACGAGGTATATCTCCATCTATCTGTGGCTGCCCGTGGCGGACTTGTTCAGTTCAATGCTGGCAAAGATTCAGGAACTGATGCTCAAGCACGACATCACGCAGTTGCAGAACGACCCTACCTACACGATAGACGCCTCGAACGGCGTGTACCTTGTCTTCATGATGATCGGCATCATCGGCTACTTCACCATTCCGACCGTTGCGGGTTGGGTGATACAGGCAGGTGGAGCAGGTAACTTCGGCAAGAACGTGAACTACGCAGCAGGAAAGGGAGCCGGTATCGCAGGTGCCGTGGGTGGAGCCGTTGGTGGATTTGCCGGAGGACACGCACGAAATGCGATGAACTATGCAGGGAGCAAGGGAAGAGAGATAGCCGGGAAATTATTTCATCGGGGAGGAAACCAATCATCCGAACCATCGGAACAAAATTAAAAAGCTATGGAATTTAAGTCATTAAAGAATATCGAAACGAGTTTCAGGCAGATACGCCTCTTTACCTTGGTCGTCATCTGCCTGTGTGCTGCCCTTGCGGGCTATTCGGTATGGAGTGCCTACTCCTTTGCCGAAGCCCAACGGCAGAAAATCTATGTGTTGGATGGCGGTAAGTCGCTGATGCTCGCCTTGTCGCAGGATCTGTCGCAGAACAGACCCGCAGAAGCCAAGGAGCACGTGCGCCGCTTCCACGAGTTGTTTTTCACTCTTTCGCCCGATAAGAGTGCCATCGAGGGGAATATCTCCCGTGCGCTGCTCTTGGCGGACAAGAGTGCCTACAATTACTATCGGGATTTCTCCGAGAAAGGATACTACAACCGTATCGTGGCAGGAAATATCAATCAGGTCGTGCAGGTGGACAGCGTTCTCTGTGACTTCGACAGCTATCCCTATGCGGTACGGACGTATGCCCGGCAGATGATTATCCGTGCGACCAACGTGACCGAGCGCAGTCTCGTGACCGTATGCCGCCTGCTCAATACGAGCCGCAGCGATGACAATCCGAATGGCTTCAATATCGAAGGATTCGAGATTGTGGAGAACAAGGACATCAGTACCCGTAAGCGATGAAAAAGAAAAGTCTGTTCCGAATGATGCAGGAGGGAGTGGAGGCAAGACTCCGCCGCCTGTGCGGACGCATCCCCGCTCATCTGAGGCTGTATGTCGTCCTGACGATGCTTCTTTTCTTCGCTTTCCTTGCCAATTATGTTTTCTTCAGCGGTTTGTTCCGCCTCTTCTCCGACGGAGACTCCGAGGAGGAAGCGTTACCAGAAATCGAGCATATAGAAGCTCCTGACGTAAGGCGGCTCTATCCCAAAGACAGTATCAACCTATTAAAGTATTACGATTATGTTCCCATTCAAAAGAAAGACAGCCTCCGATACGAGCACCTCGCCTGAGCTGACGGAGGAAGAGAGACAAAGGCGAAAGAAGTTTGTCATCTATCCCCTGATGTTCCTGCTTTTTGCAGGCTCTATGTGGCTCATCTTCGCTCCATCGGAGAAAGAAGAGGAGAAACAGGCGAAGGGATTCAACACGGAAGTACCCGACCCGACAGCAGCCGAACTGATCGGTGATAAGAAGAAAGCCTACGAGAAGGAGATGATGGAGGAGAAAGAGCAGGAGCGCAGCCGCGCGATGCAGAGTCTGAGTTCCATGTTCGGGGAGATGACAGGAGGACAACCGGAGCAGAGTTCCGAAGAGTTGGCATTAAAGACGGATTTGTCGGAAAGAGATAACGGCTTTGGCTCTCGCACTGCTGCTCCGCAAGACGGCTTTCACGCCTCTGCATCAGCCTACCAAGACATCAACCGCACGCTCGGCAGTTTCTATGAAGCACCGAGGGAAGACCCTGAAAAGGAAGAACTGCGTGCCCGATTGGCAGAGTTGGAAAACCGTATGAGCAGCGAACAGCAGTCGCCCGCCATAACCGTGAACGACCAGATGGCACTACTTGAAAAGTCCTATCAGTTGGCGGCAAAATATATGCCGTCGGGCGGTGGACAGTCCTCTTCCAATATGGCATTGGCATCGGACGGGGAGACGGCTTCCGAAGGGAAAGCGGTCGTAACTACCCGAAACGGGAAGGCGGTAGCCTTTCCCGTTTCCCCCGTGAGCGAACAAGTGGTGTCGGCTCTGGCACAGCCGATGAGCGACTCGACTTTCCGCTCCGAATATGTCAAGGAGAGGAACTACATATTCCATACCGCCATCGGAACAGCCCCGCTGACGGAGAAGAATACCATCTCCGCCTGTGTACATACCCGGCAGACGGTTACGGACGGGCAAACGGTACGTTTCCGTCTCTTGGAGCCGATGCTGGTATCCGGTAGGGAAATCCCTCGGAACACCTCGGTGGTCGGCGTGGCGAAGATACAGGGTGAACGCCTGAACGTACTCATCTCTTCGCTGGAATATCACGGGAACATCATCCCCGTGGAGTTGGCGGTGTACGATACGGACGGACAAGCTGGGATATTCATCCCCGGCTCGATGGAGCGCAGTGCCGCGAAGGAGATTGTCGCAGGAATGGGTACTTCCGCAGGCAGCAGTATGAACTTCTCCACTGATGCGGGCGCACAGCTTGCCGCTGATTTGGGGAAGGGACTGATACAAGGCACCTCGCAGTATTTCTCTAAGAAAATGCGTACCGTCAAGGTGCATCTGAAGGCTGGTTACAAGGTATTGCTCTACCAATCGGACAACAAGTAATTCACAGTTATTATTCACCACTTTAATCCAAAGTAAAAATGAAAAAAACAGTTTTAGCCATCGCCCTGATGCTGGGCGCAGTCTGTGCCAACGCACAGGAAACAACTTCAAGCGGAGATCTCTATCAGGGGCTGACTCGCAAAATTGCCTTTGAGCGGATGATACCACCCCACGGTTTGGAAATTACCTACGATAAGACGGTGCACATCATCTTCCCCTCTGCTGTGCGCTATGTGGATCTGGGTTCGCCCAACCTCATTGCGGGGAAGGCGGACGGGGCGGAAAACGTCATCCGTGTGAAGGCGACGGTCAAGGACTTCCACGAAGAGACGAACATGAGCGTCATCACCGAAGACGGTGCATTTTACACCTTTAATGTCAAGTATGCCAACGAGCCGCTGTTACTCAATGTGGAAATGGCGGACTTCATCCACGATGGGGAGAGCGTAAACCGTCCGAACAACGCCATGGAGGTCTATCTCAAGGAACTCGGAAGCGAAAGCCCGATGCTGGTAAGGCTCATCATGAAATCCATTCACAAGGAGGACAGGCGGGCGGTGAAGCACATCGGCAGCAAGTCCTTCGGTATTCAGTACCTGCTCAAAGGGTTGTATTCGCACAACGGACTGCTGTACTTCCATACGGAACTGCGCAACAAGTCCAACGTGCCGTTCGACATCGACTTCATCACGTTCAAAATCGTGGACAAGAAGGTCGCCAAGCAGACTGCCATGCAGGAGCAGGTGCTGCTTCCGCTGCGTGCCTACAACTACATCACCTGCGTGGCGGGGCAGAAGAGCGAACGCACGGTATTCACCCTGCAAAAGTTCACCATCCCCGATGACAAGCATCTCATTGTGGAGATGCACGAGAAGAACGGCGGAAGACACCAATCCTTTGTCGTGGAGAATGAAGACCTTGTGCGTGCAAGGGAAATCAACGAACTCAAAGTGAAGTGATATGAGAAAGCTCGCATTTTTCCTGTTTGTCGTGTCGCTTGCCCTCTTTGCAGGGCAGGCGCACGCCCAGCGTTGTCTGCCCAAGATGAAAGGTATACGCCTGACCGCAGGCATGGCGGACGGTTTTTATTCTTCCTCTTCCAAGAATGAGACGGGCTATACGTTTGGGGCTGCGCTCGCCACCTACACCAAAGGCGGACACCAATGGGTGTTCGGGGCGGAGTATCTCCGAAGGTACCATCCCTATCGGGAAAGGCGTATACCTGTGGAGCAGTTCACGGGCGAGGGAGGTTTCTTCTTTGGGGTGCTTTCGGACGGAAGCAAGACCTTTTTCCTGTCAGCAGGTATTTCCGCCTTGGCGGGCTATGAGACGGTCAATGGCGGAGAGAAACGGCTCTTTGACGGCTCGACACTACGCAATAAAGACGGTTTTATCTACGGTGGGGCAATCACCCTACAGGCGGAGACCTATCTGAGTGACCACCTTGTACTGCTGCTCTATGGCAGGGAACGTTGCCTGTGGGGAGGCTCTACGGAGCGTTTCCATGCCCAGTACGGTGTCGGAATGAAAATCATGCTGGACTGATGGATGCACGACAGATGAGAGAGATTCCCATTGCGGACTTCCTCAGCGCAATGGGGATTCATCCGACTAAACAGAAAGGAAATGCCTTGTGGTATTCCGCTCCGTACCGCACGGAGCGGACACCCTCTTTCAAGGTTGATATCGCCAAGAATGTTTGGTTCGATTTCGGGACGGGCAAAGGTGGCGACATCTTCGACTTGGCAGGAGCGTTCATCGGAAGCGAGGATTTTCTCCTGCGGGCGGCATTCATCGCAAAGAGCGGAACGTGTCCGCTTTCCATAATAGAACGTCCACAAAGGAATGAAGAGAAAGAACCCATCTTCGAGGATATATGGGTACGCCCGTTGCAAGATGCCAGACTGCTGGGCTACTTGAAAGAAAGAGGCATCAATGCCCACGTTGCCATCCCAAACTGCGAGGAGGTTCGATACCGGGTGCATGGCAAACGGTACTATGCCATCGGCTTTCGCAACGATGCCGGAGGATTGGAATTGCGCAACCGCTTTTTCAAGGGCAGCATACCGCCAAAGGACATTTCCTTAAAGTGTAACAGCTCGGACGTATGTTCCGTCTTTGAAGGTTTTATGGATTATCTCTCCGCTATGCAGTTAGGTATCATCGATTCGGATTGGCTTGTGCTTAATTCCGTATCCAATGTGGAGAAAGCGGTGAAAGCCTTGCAGGGATATGAAAGGATAGAATGCTTCCTCGACAATGACGATGCAGGACGAAGGACTTTTCAGAGATTGCACGCCCGCTTCGGGGAGAAAGTCATTGACCGTTCCTCCCTGTATGCCGACCATAAGGATTTGAATGACTACCTGCTGTCTCAAAGGCAGGTGTAAGTGTATAATATTAAAATGTAACGAACAATGAAAAAGAAAATTATAAACACAATGTGGGTAATGGGGGTGCTTGCCCTCGCGGGGTTTTGTCTATCTGCTTGTGATAATGAGTTGGATATTCAGCAGGCGTACCCGTTCACGGTAGAGACGATGCCAGTGCAGAAGCACATCGTCAAGGGACAGACGGCGGAGATACGCTGTACATTGAAAAGGGAGGGCAATTTTGCCGATACCCACTATACCATAAGGTACTTTCAGTCCGATGGAAAGGGACGGCTGAAGATGGACGACGGCACGGTCTTCAAGCCCAATGACCGTTATACGCTAACGAAAGAGGAGTTCAGGCTCTACTACACATCCGCTTTCTCTGAACAGCAGACGATAGACGTGTATGTGGAGGACAATTTCGGACAGACGAAAAAACTTTCGTTTGAGTTCAACAGTCAGAAGGACGAGGAAAAGGAGAAGAAGGATGAGGATAGGAAGTAAACTTGTCGTCTTGTGCCTTGTCTGCCTTTCCTACTTGCGGCTTTCCGCTCAGGACGGTAGGAATGCTCTGCTTTCGTTGCCCCATTTCGAGCGTGGCGTGGTCTGTATCAAGCACTTCGAGAGCTTACACGGGTTCAAGGACGCACCCTATGTCGGATATGGTCATCAGTTGCAAAAGGGAGAACGCTTTACGGCGGTGATGACGGGACGGCAGGCGGATTCTCTGCTTCGGGCTGACCTGATGAAGCGTCTGATGATATTCAAGGACTACGGCAAGGATGCCCTGCTGCTTGCCGTTCTGTCCTACAACGTTGGAACGGGCAGGTTGCTGGGATATGGTAAACACCCCAAAAGCCAATTGCTGCGGAAGATAGAGTCGGGCGACAGGAATTTCTATTGCGAATTTGTCTCTTTCTGTCGATACAAGGGCAAAATTCTCAGAGGTCTTGTCAAACGCCGAAAAGTGGAGTTCGCTCTGTTTTATGTGCCTTGATTTCACAAAGCAATGCCCCTTGCAAGTTTTATCGGCTTGCAAGGGGCGTTTTCTTGTTGTTTTATTCCTATTTCTCGTTCTGAATGAGTAACTTTGCGATACAATAATAAAATGTACTACAATGGAGAAAATAAAAATAGATTGGGAATATTGTTATGGTATAAAAAGTTTGAAGCATGAATTTTCTTTCTCAGAAGGAAAGCATTCTCATTTAGTATATGCACCTAATGGGACTATGAAAACTTCATTTGCAAAAACAATGAAATACTTGTCTGGACATACAAAGGAAAAACCTTGTGATCAACTATGTGAAGAAAATAAGGCAAAATACAGTTTAACTGCAGATGAAGAAGATATTTCACCAGATTTTATATTTGTAGTCAATGGTGATGAAGAAATAGATTACTCAAAATCATTTGTTAATTTTCTTGCTAGTGCAGAGTTGAAAAGCAAATATGATGAGATATACCTGAAATTAACAACAGAGAAAGATGCTCTTATTTCAAAATTAAAATCATGCTCTCAAAGTACAGATTGTGAGAAAGAAATCATAGAAGCTTTTTCGCAAGGAGATAGTGATACCATTTTTAGTATTTTGGAACGATTGAGTTCAAAAATTCAGTCTGGGTTACCTTTATTCGATTTTAGGTATAACGATGTTTTCGATACCAAGGGGGCGGTAAAAGCCTTTTTAGAAACTCATCGCGATAAACTCAAAGAGTATATTGACAATTATGAAAAACTTTTGAATGAATCATGTCTGTATAGAGCTGTGGATGGTCATTCCTTTGGAACATATCAAGCCTCACAATTATTGCAGAATGTTTCCGATGGCAACTTCTTTGGAGTTCATCATAAAATGATATTACAAAATGGTGATGAGATAACCTCGCATGAAGAATTACAACAAAAGATGACTGATGAACAAAACCGTGTTCTTGGAGACGAGAAACTCAAAAAGGTTTTTGAAAAAATAACAAAAGCTATTGATAAAAATACTGAGCTAAGAGGTTTCAAAAAGGTAATCGAAAGTCATCCCGAATGGATTGGTGAAATGCTTAACTACGAAAATTTCCGCCAAAAAGTTTGGTTGGGATTTCTTTCAAAAGATGACATAAGACCAATATTTGAATCATACATTAAAGTTTACAATGAGAATAAAGATGATTTGATTAATGTATTGAAAGAAGCAGAAAAGCAACAAGCAAAGTGGGAAGATATAATAACTCTATATAATGCTCGTTTTCATGTTCCTATAAAGGTATCTATTGAAAATCAACGAGATATAATCCTAAAACAAGATGCAGCCAAGCTTCAATTTTCTTATGTCCAAGAAGGAGTGGAACCTATTGTTAAGGAGAAAAAAGAACTTGACAAAATTCTTAGTCGTGGAGAAAAACGGGCATTTATTATTTTGCAATTCTTGTTTGAGATGGAATCTCGCAAACTATTAAAACATGATACGATTGTCGTAATGGATGATATTGCAGATTCGTTTGATTATCAGAACAAATATGCTATTGTAGAATACATAAAAGATTTGTCGGAAAGCCAAAACATATACTTGCTTATATTAACTCACAACTATGATTTCTATCGAACATTGACATCTCGTTTAAGCCTTAAAGGAGATTCTCTCTGGATGGTAGAACGCTCTTCTGATAACTCTGTAGTTCTACTTCCTGGACAATACAGAGGGAATGTATTTGCCAAAGCTTTTGTAGGTAAAGATGAAGATGATAAGATTTTCATTAGTATGATTCCATTTGTACGAAATCTGATAGAATATACAAAAGGGATAAATTCAACAGAATACGGTACGCTTACAAACTGTCTGCATCATAAGAAAGACACCAAGGATATAACGGATAAGGAGGTTATGGATATTTTGAAGGATTATACTCTGGGAAAGGGACTAAAGCGTCAAAGCTCTGATAAAAAAATATATTCTCTTATTATGAGCGTGGCGGAGTCAATTGTACAAGAGGAAACCCCAGACCCGATACTAATCGAAAATAAAATAGTCCTATCAATTGGAATACGACATTTAGCCGAAAATTATATGCACGACAAAATCATATCAACGGGAAAAAGTGAAGAAGATCTTGTCGTGAGTGGTAATCAGACAGGAAAATGGACAGGATTATATAAGAAATGTTGTCCTGGTGATGTAAATAAGGTAATTATAGAAAAGGTTAATATGATGACTCCCGAAATTATCCATATTAACAGTTTTATGTTTGAGCCACTAATAGATATGTCTGTATCTCATCTTATAGCTCTTTACAAAAAATGCAAAGAACATCTTGTAATTTAAGATTGCAAAAGCGTGAGATGTTTCGACTCTTTTAATAATATATGCCTTAAAAGATATGCCAAGTGAATTTATAACAGCATTGTGTAGCAATGTAAGGAATGAACGAATCCCCGAAGAATATGATTTCTTCGGAGATTTAATAGGTGGATGGGACATTGTGTGGAACGACCATTTGGAAGAAGCCGAACCGAGACGAGTAAAGGGCGAGTGGATATTCTCCCGAGTATTGGACGGTACAGCAGTGCAAGATCTCTTTATCGTTCCCTCTCGCGAGGAACGCCTACACGATAAACAACCCGATGCCGAATACGGAACCACGCTCCGCATCTTCAATCCCAAGACTATGGTGTGGGATATTTTCTATGGTTGTATGGGCGAGACCATTCGTCTGACTGCCCGAAAGCTTGATGACGATATTATTCTAATTGAAAACACGACGAAGAAGATGAGGTATGTATTCTCCAACATTGTGGCTTCCTCTTTTCTGTGGAGAAAAGAGCGAATGAACGAAAAAGGTGAATGGAAAACCGTGGCGAAAGTAACGGCAGATAGAAAATAAAAATAGATGAATTGGTCATGAAATCGAAAAAGATATACGCCTGTTGGAGTTGTCAAGGTAAATCACGGATAAAGCAATGATTAGAATAAAAAGAGTAACTGAAAACAAGAAGCAATTCCTCGACTTGTTATTGTTAGCAGATGAACAGGAAGATATGATTGACAAGTACTTGTCAAACGGAGACTTGTTTGCCTTATACGATGATGATTTGAAAAGCATTTGCTTTGTAGTGCTGGTAAGCAGTGATACCTGTGAACTGAAAAACATAGCGACATACGAGCAGTATCGGGGCAAAGGTTACGGTAGGAGATTGATAGATTACATTTCCGATTTCTAAAAAAAGACTATAAGACAATGCTTGTCGGTACAGGTGAAGTTCCTACAATCTTATCGTTTTATGAAAGTTGTGGCTTTGAAAAGTCTTATCGGATAGAGCATTTCTTCACGAACAATTACGACCATCCTATTTTCGAGGGAGATATACAACTCGTAGACATGATTTATCTTAGAAAGGAATTGAAGATATGACAAATGAAACTATGAAGAGAAAGATATATGCCTGTTGGATTTATGTAAGTGATTTGCAGAAGTCAAAGCAATTTTATCAGGACATGGGTTTTGAGGTCAAACTGACAAATGGAGATTGGATAGAGTTTGATTTAGGTGAAACTTCATTCGCTATCTTGAAAAGACCTGCACACAAAGGTGATGTAGTTGCAACCAAGACAAGAATTATGTTTGAGATTGATAACATAGAACTTATATATGCGAAATTAAAGAACAAAGGAGTAAAGACGATCGGAGAAATAAGAACAGAACCTTACGGAAAGTTGCTGACCTTCGAAGACCCCGACGGACACTGGCTGGAATTTTATCAAAAACTTCCTTGTGATGAATCAATTAAAATGAAACTACTGCCCAACAGTCTTATCTCTAAGTACATTCCATATGATTATACTGACTCCTACGTAAAAATCGTTTCATGCCAAGAACCGGTAACGGCAGAACTGTTTTTCGATATGGCATTTAACCAACCTTCGCATTGGGTAAAGATATTGTACCGATTAAGAAAATGTTTGGTAAGACCACTAAAACTTGATACCGATAGTGGCTTCTGCGATATGATATGCGAGAAAAAGACGAATGAGATAGTTTTCGGTAAAGCAGACAAACATCTCACTTTTCACACCTCTTTGCTATGCGGCAAATATTTCAATGGCAGGCAAGAACTTCGGATAACAACGGTAGTAAAGTATCACAATGCGTTAGGAAGAATTTATTTCTTCTTTATTCGTCCGTTCCATATCGTTATTATAAAATCTCTATTGAAGAAGATCGCAAAAAGCATATAGACATTTTCAATAGGCAAGAGATACGGGATAATGGCTTTTTGTTACTTTTGAGCCGTCTCAACTCACTGTCAAAAGTAACGAGATGTTTTTCAACGGGTTTCTTTGCTACTTTCTTTGTCCGCCCAAAGCTCACGAAAGAAAGTAGCAGTCGGCAAATCTGCCGACCGCTTTACTTCGTCAGTTCTTCTTGAACGGTTATCCGTCCCGTCCTTACTTCGGGGTGTGTGGAGAAAGCCCAATTGATTTCCTCATCAGGAAGAGTGCTGTGAATGCTTCCACCTATCACCAATCCGCAATCCAGAATGACCTTGTTCCGTGCTTCCTCCCTGCTCTCGGCAGAAACCTCAAACACTCCCTCAAAAATGTACCGCGTCCGTACTCTGTAAACTCTCTTCTTCATATTCTCAAAATTCAGCAATTAGTAATCTGTGTTCCTTTGGCTCTCCATTGGATAACCTGCGGTGGGTAAGCCAAAAATGGTGTGCGCCATAGCCGTATGCAAAGAACTTGTCAAGTTCCGTTTCTTCGGCTATCCGCTTGACGGCAGCCCTTAGTTCCTCTTCATTGGCGGATAGGGTAATGGCATTGACTATCCTTACAAGGATATAGGGTATCTCGTCCGCCCAGTTGCATACGATACTTTCTATTTCTGCTTTCATATCTGTGATGTTTTGGTGATTGTTGCTTATGCTGTCGCTCTCATTCTCTGCCTTATCAATTTGCGGTTGGCATTGACAAGGCTCACTATCTGCTCGTGATACTCCGTGTTCTTGTTGCACATGCCACGACTTTGCACGACTTTGAGTGTGTCCAAACTAACTTCAATCGTTTCTATCCGTCTGCCCTCAATGGTCGCCGAAAGTATCAGTGAGTTCTCTTTAAGATAGTAGGCATTGTCGAATACGCAATGATGCATTGCCACACCCTCATCCAAATGTTCCTGCACGCTCTCCAAAACGTGGACTTGGATTGCGCCGTCCGTGAAACGGATACCAAAGAACTTGGATTTGAGTTCTTTGAAACGTTCCTCGTCCTCCATTGCCTTTTTGCGTTTCTTCTCCTTTTCTTCCTTTTCCCTTTGTCTGCGGAGTTCGTTTTGTCTTAGGTCGTGTTCCCTATGCAGGTCGGTGGGGCAAACATACTTGGGGCTGTGTATGTCCTTGCCCAATCTGCGGAGCATATCCACATAGTCGCACCAAATTGAAATGTCCTCTATGTCATAGCCGTTGCGAGTGGCGACTTTATAGGATTGCCAACAAGCGTCAAATGCCCTCGAATTGTCAAGAAAGTATTTCAGATGCTCGGTTCTACCTGCTTTAATCAATGTTTCCGCACGGCTGTCGGACAATAGGGCTGGAATGAGAACAGTTGGTGCGATGTCGTGAAAATCATTCTTAAATCCATTCCTGCGGAATGCTTCCGTTGCCTTGAACTTCGGATATATCGGAGAGTATGATATATGGCGGTAGGCTTCGTTGTCGTTTCTCACTGCCATAGGCGAGCAATAGGAAAAGGTGTCGATGTATCTGCCCAATACTCTCTGAACGGCAACAATCGTCTTTCTTCCTTGTGCGTTCCACCAATACTGACCGATTTCAATAGTATAGGGGACAGCCTTGCAACCTTTCTCCATTTCCACAGAAAGAAGAAACATTCTTAGTACTTGGTATGCTCCACAAGTTGTAAGTATCGTAAAGTATTGTTTCTGCCTTATCTTGCGTTCAAAGGTTTCCCTGACCTGCAACCTTGCCCTGCAATGAGGGCAGGTGCAAGTGTCCGTTGGTTTTACCATTGTCCAACTATGCCCACAATCCATACAAGTGGTACGACCTTTGGGCAAGCGGTAGGCGAAGTGGTCTATACACTCTCTAAATGCCCACTTACATTGTGTCTTGGTTATTTGGCGTAGGTTCTTGCTCTCTGCAAGTACTGCTTTCTCAAACTTGTTTCTCGGTTTCATAATCTGTCCTCCTTAATCAGTTGTTGCGAAATACATAGCTGTCCTTGTACCAAAAGTCCGTGTCGAAAAGGTCATCGGCATATTTGGAGAAGTCGAAGTAATTCAGTGCAAAATCGGATAACGCATTCTCCATTTTTGCAAGTTCCTCCGCAAAATCCTCCCTGCTTGCATAACTTCCGATGTAGTCAGATTGGAAAGACTTCACAAGGCTGTAAGCGTCTTGTGTGAGTTGAGAGCTGTTGCCGTCTGCCCATACCCAAAAGGCTTCTTTCTCCGTGTCGTTCAGTCTGTTCAACTCGTCCCGTAGTTCAAAGAAATTTTCATCCAAATGCCCCTCGTCTATCAGTCCATCGGGGATTTCCTCCCACGCTTGGAACATATATTCGGGGGCTTCCTCGTCCTCGTGTATCTCGGCACAACGCTCCATAAAGCCATCCAAATCGTAGAAGTCCGAAAGTTCCACCCATTCGCCCTGCAATGAGCCGTTGTTGTACTTGGCATAAGTGCCTACATAGATGCGTGCTTCGTTCAAATCCGTTGCTTCCATTTTCTTTTGTTGTTTTAGGGTTAAAACTCGAATAATGAAGGTTGGGCTATCTGCTGTTCCACCTGCTTCTCCGCTTTTGGTTTCTTGGCGGTAAGTTTGCGGTATTCCTCCGCTTGGTATCGCTCGATAGCCTTTTTCCGTGCTTCTGCCTTTTCCTCCTCCGTGAGTTCGATAGTATGGTTTACCACGACTTGGCAGTTGATGTACTTGCCCACCTCGATGTTATCTTCATCATAATAGTGGACGGCGAGGGAATATACCTCCTCATCGGACAGACCTGCACACCCCATTCTTTGGACTTCTGTCAAGATGTAGGTAATGCACTCGTCTATGTTCTTGTTCTCTTTGCGAAAATTCTCGGCAAAGAGTTCATCGTATGATGCTCTCGTTTCCAAATAGTTTTGGATAACGTCCTTGAAATGTTCTGTACCTTTCATTGTGGTTGATGTTTTAATCAGTTGAATAATGTTCCGTTGGATAGAAATTCGTAGTTGTTGGCTTCGCAACTCTCGGCAAAGGCTTCTTCGCTGAGTTGGTATTTCATATCGTCCCTGCAAGCCTTGAAAAAGCCGTTTAAGCACTTGACCATAAGTTCGTATAGGGTGGTATTGTCGGGAGATTTCAAAAAATCATATATAGGCTGTAATATCTCATAGTCCATATAGTAGCCCGTCAAAACACAATCATTAGTGACGAATACACGGCTTTTGCGCTTTGTCTTGTAATTGTGTCCCCAAATAGTCTTAGGTATATACAAATCGTTCCAATGGTTATTGACAAGGTATTTCAATAGTCTAACCCCTTTCAAATTATCTTCTTCCTCGCTGTAATGAGAAGTAAAACGATACCAATAGGAATAATCATCGTATGACCATCTATCCACCTTGATATTGAATATTCGTTCAAAGGCTTGCAATGTCTTCTCATTTTCGTCTGCCCAACCATAGTCGAAATGTTCCGCCCAATGGCTGTGTGCCTTTGCTTGTGCCTCTCTTGTCAGTTCGTGGAGGTTATATACCTCGTATGTTCTTGTTTCCGTTCTCATATCTGTTCGGTGTTATCGGGTGTGTTATTGATGATGTCTTCTCCGCACTCTCCAAAGACCTCTATTGTTGGTTGTCCGTCATTGTCCTCTATGGATAGGCTTTCCGATGTTTCAAATAAGGTCTCTCCGTCCGTGATGATGACTTTCTCGTTGTCCTCAAAACAGAGTACATCCTCACCTTGCCACGACTTGACAAGGGCAACGGCTTCTTCATAACTCTCGGCTTTTACTTCAAAGTGGGTGCGTTCCCAACAAGTAACCTTTCGGTCTTGGTAAAATCTGAATGCTTCCATTGTTCCTATGTTTAGATTGTTGCTAAAATGATTTCTTGGATATGGGTAGGGGCAACCTCTGAAAAGAGATAGGTGATAAACTCCTTTCTGTCTTTCCGATTGAGTTCCTTGTATAGTTCCCCAAAGGCGGATATGTTTCCGTTTAGGTAAACCGATACCATATACTCGAAGATGTTGTCCACTTCGTAGTATCTGCATTGCTGTGCGATAGTTTTGCTTCTTCTTTTCATATATCTGTCTGTTTAAGAAATGAGTAACCAAAGTATTGCCCCAATGGTGAGGGCATAAGCCAAGATGTATGCTGCGATTGCCAAAGCAATGGTAAGGAGTAGCCGAATGAGGAGTTTTCCCACACATATCCCTGCCAGCCAAAGCCAGACGCTTCCGCCACAAAGGAGAGAGCCTGCGAGTGCAAGTATCGCCCAAATTGATATTTTGTACCTCAGTTTCATCTTGTTTGATTTTTTTGATTTATGCGGATTCCAGAGGTGAGGGAGTTGAGTTTCCATTTTCTTTTTCCCTGCTTCTCGCATATCCGACATTTTTTTTTATGCGTCTTTCCGTCGGGTCGGTCGTTTTCGTTTCAGTGGCGTAAAAAGGTAGGGCTTAGGACAAACAAGGTTTTACGGCGAGAATACTACCTGCAATGAAATGGAAGTGTGGAGATTGTCGTCTAAACGGCTTGCCGCTGACAACGAATAACCGATCCCGACATGATGCACGAGCATAAGTGGAGGATGTGCAGGAGAGAAGCGGGGCGAAAACGAACAAATCGCGCACGAAAGCGGAGTGGCTGTCGGCAAACTCGTGAGCCATAAGTATTTTCAGTTCGTCTTCCGAAAGGAACTCACGCTCGTTCGTGTTCGGGTTTACATGGAACTGCGCGAAAAGGTTTCTCGGTATCTTGCCGTTGAAGTGCGCCACCGTGCTGTTGATTGTAACACGCCCCATGAGGAGGACGATACCGTCTTTCTCCTTGCTACCGTTCATATAGAACAGCACCTTGAATGTACTTCTTGCCATTGCCTTTTCTTTTTGGTTGCAAAATTAAAAATGAAAGAGCCTGATCCTGCCATGCAAAATATTGAGCAACGAAGCAACAGCAACGGATACACGGAAAACCGCAGTTTTTCTCCTCTTTGGCGGAGATAATTACCCTGCTTTCGGGTAACGATTTAAAAACCTTTCTGTTTCAATAATCCGCATATTGCTGCCTCGTAGCAGGTAACGGATTTTCTACGATTTACACCGTATAGCCTTAATAATCAAGCCCAATTGCGTTAAACTACCGATTTTATGCAAATATTACAGCGTTTTTCTCTATTTTTGCACCATTCATCCTTTTTTTGAAAAGAAGACATTTAAAACCGATACATTATGGCAAAACAATTCAAACCCGAAACATTATGCGTACAAGCAGGATGGAAGCCCGGCAAAGGAGAGCCGCGCGTACTGCCCATCTATCAAAGTACAACTTTCAAATACGATACCAGCGACCAGATGGCGCGCCTTTTCGATCTGGAAGACAACGGTTATTTCTATACCCGCCTGCAAAACCCGACCAATGACGCCGTAGCCACGAAGATAGCCGCACTTGAAGGCGGAGTGGCCGCCATGCTTACTTCAAGCGGTCAGGCCGCCAACTTCTACGCAATTTTCAATATCTGTCAGGCAGGCGACCACTTTGTTTGCTCTTCCGCCATTTACGGAGGCACGTTCAACTTGTTCGGCGTCACCATGAAAAAGCTCGGAATCGACGTAACCTTCGTCAGCCCCGATGCCGGCGAAGAAGAAATATCGGCAGCTTTCCGCCCGAACACGAAAGCATTGTTCGGCGAAACCATCTCCAACCCGTCGCTCGAAGTGCTGGATATCGAAAAATTCGCGCGCATCGCCCACAAGCATGGCGTTCCTCTGATTGTAGACAATACCTTCCCCACTCCCATCAACTGCCGCCCGATCGAATGGGGAGCGGATATCGTGGTGCACTCCACTACCAAATATATGGACGGACATGCCACCAGCGTAGGCGGTTGCATCGTCGACAGCGGCAATTTCGACTGGGACGCCCACGCCGATAAATTCCCCGGACTATGTACTCCGGACGAGTCGTACCACGGACTGACGTATACGAAAGATTTCGGGAAAGCGGCTTACATTACCAAAGCTACCGCCCAACTGATGCGCGACTTGGGAAGCATACAAAGTCCGCAAAATGCCTTTTTGCTGAATCTGGGACTGGAAACGCTGCATCTACGCATGCCCCAGCACTGCCGGAACGCACAAAAGGTAGCCGAATATCTATCGGGACATGAGAAGGTGGCATGGGTGAACTACTGCGGACTGCCGGACAACAAATATTACCCGTTGGCACAGAAATACATGCCCAATGGGTCTTGCGGTGTTATTTCTTTCGGGCTTAAAGGCGGACGCGATGTCTCCATCCAATTCATGGACGCTTTGGAGGTAATCGCCATCGTCACCCATGTGGCGGATGCGCGCAGCTGTGTGCTACACCCTGCAAGCCATACCCACCGCCAGCTTACGGACGAGCAGTTGATAGAGGCCGGTGTACGCCCGGACTTAATCCGTTTATCGGTAGGCATAGAAAACGCCGATGATCTGATTGCAGACATCGAACAGGCATTGAAGGCATAACGAATAAAAAAAATGTTTCTACAGTTTAAAGGACATAAGACCGTCTTTATTTCCAAATAGTAAAAGCAATAACCTCAAGTTTATCGGATGATGTCAGGCATTAAGACTTTGGAGGTGCGGTTCACTCTGTGGCAGGGGCGACTGCGCTTGCCGTTATACAGAAAGAAGTAGCTCCATTTATTATAAAGTCAGCGTTTTCGGTTTAAAGGATATTTCGTCTGCCGTTCGTGATTCATTCGTCTTTCGTCTGCGTTTGATTCGTCTCTCGAACGGCAGACGAATCAAACGCAGACGAAAGACGAATAAGTTTTGCTGTAAAAAGAGTAAAGGATTGCAGTGTAAAGGATAAGATAGAAATCTTAGATTCGCCGCATAAATTAACGGTGAAACAGACTTACATCTTCACAGAACAAAGTAAATAAGCAGTTGCACGAAATACTTTCCGAAATAATTCGTTTCAAACGGCTATTGTAATAAAATAAAATGATTTCGCCCGTTTTTCAAAACAAATTCCAACATTTATTTATACATTTGTAGCCAATTGACAAAATTGCATTTAAATAACTTATCATGGCTAAAATAACCAAAGAAGCCGCTTTGCTCTATCATTCGCAGGGTAAACCCGGCAAAATAGAGGTCGTTCCTACCAAACCTCACAGTACACAGAATGATTTATCTCTTGCATATTCTCCCGGCGTGGCAGAACCTTGCCTCGAAATTGAGAAAAATCCGCAGGACGCTTATAAATACACGGCGAAAGGAAATCTGGTAGCCGTTATTTCCAATGGAACCGCCGTTTTGGGACTGGGGGATATCGGTGCGTTGAGCGGCAAACCGGTGATGGAAGGCAAAGGGCTGCTTTTTAAAATCTATGCCGGCATAGACGTGTTCGACATCGAAGTGGACGAGAAAGATCCGGATAAGTTTATCGAGGCGGTAAAGGCCATCGCTCCGACTTTCGGCGGCATCAATCTCGAAGACATCAAAGCGCCGGAGTGTTTTGAGATAGAACGGAGGCTGAAAGAGGAGCTGGATATTCCGGTGATGCACGACGATCAGCACGGCACTGCCATCATTTCAGCAGCCGGACTGGTGAACGCGCTTCAAGTGGCGGGAAAAAAGATAGAGGAGGTGAAGATCGTAGTCAACGGCGCCGGAGCTTCCGCCGTATCGTGTACCAAGCTTTATGTGGCTTTGGGAGCGCGCCTGGAGAATATCGTCATGCTCGACAGCAAGGGGGTTATCAGCCAAACGCGCACGGACCTGAACGAACAGAAACGGTTCTTCGCCACCGCACGCACCGACATACATACGCTTGAAGAAGCGATGAGAGGCGCCGACGTATTCCTCGGACTGTCGAGAGGAAACGTGGTGAACGGAGACATGATACGGAGCATGGCCGCCATGCCTATCGTGTTCGCGCTGGCCAATCCGGTTCCCGAAATATCTTACGAAGAGGCCATGGCCGCCCGTCCCGACGTTTTAATGTCTACCGGACGTTCCGACTATCCGAATCAGATCAACAACGTAATCGGATTTCCTTACATCTTCCGGGGCGCTTTGGATACGCAGGCAAAAGCCATCAACGAAGAGATGAAAATAGCTGCCGTATACGCCATTGCCAATCTTGCCAAACAACCCGTGCCGGATGTGGTGAATGCAGCCTACCAGGTAAACAACTTCACTTTCGGTCCCGAATACTTCATTCCCAAGCCGGTAGACCCGCGCCTTATCACGGAAGTGGCTTGCGCCGTAGCCCGCGCGGCCATGGAAAGCGGAGTAGCCCGCAAGCCTATCGAGGACTGGGACGCATACAAGGTGCATTTACGGGAACTGATGGGATACGAGTCCAGACTCACCCGCCAGCTCTACGACACTGCCCGCCGCCATCCGCAACGGGTAGTATTCGCCGAGGGCACTCATCCCAACATGTTGAAAGCGGCGGTAGAAGCCAAATCGGAAGGGATCTGCCACCCTGTTCTGCTGGGCAACGACGAAGCCATCTGCAAGCTGGCTCAGGAGCTGGACCTCAGTCTGGAAGGCATCGAGATTGTCAATCTTCGCCATCCCGACGAAGCGGGACGGCGCGAACGTTACTCCCGCATTCTGGCGGAAAAGCGGGCGCGCGAAGGATTCACTTTCGAAGAAGCCAACGACAAGATGTTCGAACGCAACTATTTCGGCATGATGATGGTGGAAACCGGAGATGCCGACGCCTTTATCACCGGACTTTACACCCGATACAGCAACACCATCAAGGTGGCGAAAGAGGTAATCGGCATCCGCCCGGAGTTTACACATTTCGGAACGATGCACATCCTCAACTCTAAAAAGGGAACTTACTTTCTCGCCGACACGCTGATCAACCGCCATCCCGACGCGGATACGCTGATAGACATAGCCAAACTTGCCGATCACACCGTGCGGTTTTTCAACCATACGCCGGTAATGGCGATGCTGTCGTACTCCAACTTCGGGGCCGACACTACAGGAAGCCCGGTAAAAGTGCACCAAGCCGTAAGCTATATGCAGGAGAGGTATCCGGAACTGCCCATCGACGGAGAAATGCAAGTAAACTTCGCGATGAACCGCAAGCTGCGCGATGCCAAATACCCGTTCACCCGCCTGAAAGGAAAAGATGTGAATACGCTCATCTTCCCGAACCTGAGTTCTGCCAACGCAGGCTACCAGCTATTGCAGGCCATGGATCCGGATACGGAGTTCATCGGGCCCATTCAGATGGGACTGAACAAGCCCATTCACTTCACCGACTTCGAAAGTTCGGTTCGCGACATCGTAAACATCACAGCCGTAGCGGTAATCGATGCTATTGTGGAAAAGAAAAAGAAAATAAACGACCAATGAAACGCCCGTTATCAAAATCACAAATTGTTTGCATCAGCCTGCTTTGGCTGGCGCTGTGCTACTTGGTACTGACAAGAGCCGAACGCATCGACGGAATGACGATTATCATGCTGCTCATCTCTGCGGCATTGGTTTTTATTCCTGTCTATAAGTCCGTCAAAAAGAAGAAATAATATCTTTTTTACTTAAAAAAGAGTGATAATGTAACAGAAATAACACATTATCGCTTTTTTATTTATAAAATTGTTGCATATTCATTTTTTATCTTTACTTTTGCAAATCAAAATAAAGAACAAGAATCCGTTTGAATTTTGCCACTATTCTTTTTAAGAGTTCTTCTTGAAGAAAATGACCTGTTTCCATAAGAAAACCGTTGCGGAATACCGACGCGCCAAACAGAAAAGCCGGAGGCGGGGCACTCCGGGGAGAGAGGAAAACCGCAAGACGGCATTATCGAACCGGATTCTACGTTACAAACATATAAATATGGTGTGCCTGCAAAGCAGGTTCATAAAATAAGGTAATAGATAACCATTAAAAAAGTGATTATGAATGCAGCTAAGGTATTAGAAGATTTAAAAAGAAGGTTTCCCAACGAACCGGAGTATCATCAGGCGGTAGAAGAAGTACTGGCCACGATCGAAGAGGAATACAACAAGCATCCGGAGTTCGACAAAGCGAACTTGATAGAGCGTTTGTGTATCCCCGACAGAATCTATCAGTTCCGGGTCACTTGGGTGGATGACAAAGGCAACGTGCAAACCAACATGGGATACCGTGTGCAGCACAACAACGCTATCGGTCCGTATAAAGGCGGCATCCGCTTCCATGCGTCCGTAAACCTTTCCATTCTGAAATTCCTTGCATTCGAGCAGACTTTCAAGAACTCGCTGACTACGTTGCCCATGGGCGGAGGCAAGGGCGGATCGGATTTCTCGCCGCGCGGTAAGTCGAACGCTGAAGTGATGCGCTTCGTGCAGGCGTTCATGCTGGAGCTGTGGCGTCATGTAGGACCCGAGACCGACGTTCCGGCAGGCGACATCGGCGTGGGAGGACGCGAAGTAGGCTTCATGTTCGGCATGTACAAAAAGCTGACGCATGAGTTTACGGGAACGTTTACCGGAAAAGGACGCGAGTTCGGCGGATCGCTCATTCGTCCCGAAGCCACCGGATACGGCAACATCTACTTCCTTACGGAGATGCTGAAAACCAAAGGCACCGACCTGAAAGGCAAGACGTGCCTGGTATCGGGAGCGGGCAACGTGGCCCAATACACCATCGAGAAAGTGATCGAACTGGGCGGAAAAGTAGTGACCTGCTCCGATTCGGACGGATACATTTACGATCCCGACGGCATAGACCGCGAAAAGCTCGACTACATCATGGAGCTGAAGAACCTGTACCGCGGACGTATCCGCGAATATGCCGAGAAGTACAACGTGAAGTATGTGGAAGGTGCAAAGCCGTGGGGAGAGAAATGCGACATCGCCTTACCCTCAGCCACTCAGAACGAGCTGAACGGCGACCATGCGCGCCAGTTGATCGCCAACGGCTGTATCGCTGTGTCCGAAGGAGCGAATATGCCTTCCACTCCGGAAGCCATCAAAGTGTTCCAGGATGCCAAGATTCTGTACGCTCCCGGGAAAGCGGCCAATGCCGGAGGCGTATCGGTATCGGGTTTGGAGATGACTCAAAACTCCATCAAGCTGGGGTGGAGCGCCGAAGAGGTGGATGAAAAGCTGAAAAGCATCATGAAGAATATCCACGAGGCCTGCGTACAGTACGGAACGGAAGCCGACGGATACGTAAACTACGTGAAGGGCGCCAATGTGGCGGGATTTATGAAAGTAGCCAAAGCGATGATGTCGCAGGGCATTTTATAAAATCTTACCCGAAGGTTCCATACAGAAACCGATGCACCGAAAGGAGGATTTATAACCCGAAGCTCACGCATTCAATCCCCCTTTCGTCTGAAAAAGATTTCGCGTTTGCCTGAAAAAGACTTCGTGTCCAGGCAAACGCGAAGTCTTTTTCAGACATGAGAGGGAGCCTCAGGCCTCGTTCTAAAAGAGAAAAGGATGCGGAGAAGCGTTCCGGATTCGCGCGTTTGCGGTCAGCCTTGTCCGCCGTCGGGCATAAGCACAACGCCCCTGTTCTTTTTCCCGTCCATCTTCACCACCATCGGTTGTTCGAAACGGACGTGGCGCAAGAACTTCGTTTCCTGTACGGCAGGCTGCGCATCGAGGTACTCCTGATTGTAAACGCCATCGTTCATGTAAGCGTTGACGGTGAAATACCCCACGCCGAACGAAGTCAGATTCTGGAAGAAGTGGGTTCCCTGACTCGGATCGACGCGGTAGTTCGTCAGCCCCGCCTCCACAATCACGCGCGCGGCGGAGATGTGAGGCCACTTCACAGGAATGCCGAGCCACGTGTCGCTGCTTCCCCAACGGCCGGGACCGACCAGCACATACCCCTTTCCCTCGTCCAGAAACTGCCTGTTCAGTTTTTCTATCTCCCATGCGATGGCCTGATTGTTCGAAGCGCTATACCCTTCGGTCTTCACATATACAATATCATAGATATCGTTCATGACGCCATGCCCCAAAGACTTGTCCGAGCGAAGCACCACTTGTTCGTCGGGTATCTGCGCCAAATCTTCGTCCAACACATCTTTACTGTCTACTATCGGACGAATCTGCAAAAGGTAGAACGTTCCTTTCTTGTCCTGATCGGGATGCAGATTGGCGGCAAACTCTATTTCAACCGGACGCCGCATTTCCTGTTCGCCGTACTTCAACACCAGTTGCAGGATACGTGCCAGCGGGAAAGCGTCGTGCTGAAGAATGTTGGCAAACGTGATTACTTTCCGCCCGCCGGGATAAAGTCCGTCGCGTATAATCTGGTCGTAGGGGTCGTATGTAGAAGCGATGTACCGCAGTGAGCCGTCGCTCTCCGCCTCTTTCACATGAAGTTTCAGCAGGTTGAACCCGTCGTCGATGGAGAAGTTTTGCCCTACGTTCTTCAAGTCGAGCGCATAGAAACGCGTCTGCGTCTCCTTCAGAGCAATCTCCATCTCACTGGTCTGGAGCACGCGGTTGGGGTGATGGGGAGAGAAGCGAAGCGTCATTCCGCCGTCGACAATGTATTTGCCCAAGCCCAAAGCCAGGTTCACCGTCCCCTCTTCGGCCTTTTCATCGCCCAAGGGGTAGTAGTTGAGCGAACGGGCTACACCCGACATCGAGGGATAGTAGCGGTCGCAATACTGGTTGCCGACCACCTCTTGCAGGATAACCGCCATTTTCTCCTGATCGATTACATTCGACGTAGCCTGCATGTAGGCCTTGCTGTCGCGGAAGTAGACGGAAGCGTACACCCCCTTTATGGCGTCGGAAAGCATGCGGAGCATCTCGTACCGGTCGTCGAGATAAGGAATCATATACGTATTGTAGATTCCGGCGAAGGGCTGGTAATGCGAGTCTTCGAGCAAGGAAGACGAGCGGATGGCGATGGGCGACTTCACCACGTCGAAGAAAGTAAAGAAGTCTTCCACCAGCCGGTCGGGCAGTTTGGCTTTCAGGAAGTATTTCAGGATGAGATCGTCGTCGGCATCCGAGAGGGCTACCTGGTAGAGACTGTTTGTTTCCATGAACTCATCGAACACATCGGTGCAGAGGACAACGGTCTTCGGAATGGCTACGGCGGCATCCTCGAACTCCTCGAATTCGGGATGAATCTTCACCATGTTGTCGATGAAAGCCAGTCCGCGTCCCTTTCCCCCCAGCGATCCGTCGCCGATGCGGGCGAAGTTGGAATAACGGTCGAAGCGGTCGCGCTTGAAGACAGCCACCACTCCCTGATTTTTCATCTTCCGGTACTTGACGATGGCTTCGAAAATAATCTTGCGGTGAGCGTCCACATCTTGCAAGCTGTTCCACGTAATGGGGCGAAGAAACTCGGCAACGGGAAACATGGCGCGCGAATACAGCCAGCGCGAAACGTGGTTCCGGCTGATGTGGTAAAGGAACGACTCCGCAGGCACGGCGAAAAGAATGTTCTGCAGCTCTTTCAGATTGCGCACGCGCGCTATCTCCTCGCCGGTATCGGGGTTGCGAAACACGAAATCGCCGAAGCCGAAATTCTCGGATACAATGCGCCGCAGGTCGACATCCATCTTCTTCGAGTTCTTGTCGATGAAGCTTGCGCCGTATTTGGCCGCGTATAAAGCGTTTTCCGATTCCGACGACTGCACGATGAGCGGCACGAACGGGTCGTTCTTGCGTATTTCGGCACAAAGCTTGATGCCCGCCAGTTCGTCTTTGCCGCCGCGCTCCACTTTCGGGAAACGGACATCGGTAATCACCCCCAGAATATTGTTCCGGTACTTCCGATAAAGTTCCACAGCCTCCTGATAGGTACGCGCCAGAATAATCTTAGGTCGCCCGCGCATCCGAAGCGTGCGCTGATGGGCGTTCAACGCCTCGGTAGAAACCTCCTGACTCTGCTTGAGCACAAACTTATACAGGTTGGGAAGGATGGAGGAGTAGAAGCGGATGCCGTCTTCCACCAAAAGGATAAGCTGCACCCCCACCTCATTCACGTCATGTTCCAGATTCATCTTGTCCTCCATCAGCTTGATGATGGAGACCAGCAGGTCGGTGTTTCCCAGCCAGCAGAACACGTATTCGAACGCGCTGAGGTCTTCGTTGATGATGCGCTTCGTGATGCCGTGGCTGAAAGGCGTCAGAATCACGATAGGAATGTGGTTGTATTTCGCCTTGATATGCCGTCCGATATCGAAACTGTCGTTGTCTCCCGTACCCGGCATACATATTACAAGGTCGAACGGCATCTTTTCCAACAGTTCCCACGCCTCTTCCTCCGTCGATACTTGCGAGAAGCGGGGCGGATAGCGGAGAGACAGGGAAGTGTATTCGTTGAATATCTTCTCGTCGATACGCCCGTCGTCTTCGAGCATAAAGGCATCGTACGGATTGGCTATGAGCAGCACGTTGAAGATGCGCCTTGTCATCAGATTGGCGAACTGCGTGTCTTTGAAATAAAGCTGGTTCAGTTTGTATTTACTAAGCATAAGATCAGAATGATTACTCCGCAAAGTTAATTTTTTAATCTTATTTTTATTCTTTCCGGTGTCCCTATTTTGCGAATCGCAGCAGGAAGACGTTTGCCTGCACACGGGGAGCCATGGGGAAGCGGCGATCTGCCTGCGATGCCGCATCCGTTGCGCCTCTCGGTTCGGGGAAGATTGCCCTGCGATACACAGACCGACAACACGGATGCATGTCCATACCGCCTCTTGCTTCGGGAAAGATCCTGTCGCAACCCGTTCGGCAACCGCCGTTCTGCCGGAGGAAGCGACAGCGGTATTCCACAGCGTGAAAGTTTCCCGCCGGGGAAAGCCGAATCTTTTCATTAAAGGAACAGAGGCTCTGTCCGGGCGAAACAGAGGCTCTATCCGAACGAAACGGAGCTTCTATCCGGAGCAAACAGAGGCTTTATTCCGTGAAGAAAGAAGCTTCGACCAAACTGAAAGAACCGCCACAAAAGCAAAGCAGAAACTATTTTCAGTAAAATACATCGGGAGCATTCGAAGAAGGAAGAAGCCTCGTCGGAACAGAAAGAAGCATCACAAAAGAAAAGCAGAAACCATTTTCAGTAAAATACACCGGGTTTGTTCGGTGAAGAAAGAAGCCACACCGGAACCCAAAGAAGTTAAGCCAAAGCAAAAGCAAAACTCTTTGCGGCAGAAACAGCCCCTTCTCCGAAACAAGGCAAAAGTGCCGCTCCGGCAAAAAGTTGCCGGAAGACAGACAGCCGCTTACGGCAAAACCGAGCCACTCCCTCCTGCCCCGAAGGCGGAAAACCGGATAAATATTCAAAAAATAAAACTTGCTATTCCTTTATAACTCATTATTTTGTACATTTGTGACGTCCAAGCTCTATGTCAAACCAAAAAAGAGATGAACGAAATGAAAAAAACAATCTTGCTAATGAGTGGAGTCATCGTGATGTCATGCACTTCGCAACAGAAAAAAATCGTCTACCCCGAAACGGCCAAAGTAGACACTGTAGACGTGTACTTCGGTACACAAGTTCCCGATCCGTACCGCTGGCTCGAAAACGACACCAGCGCCGCCACCGCCGAATGGGTAAAGGCGCAGAACGAAGTCACCGCTGAATACCTGAGCCGTATCCCCTTCAGAGACAAGCTGCTGAAACGGATGACCGAGCTTGCCGACTATGAAAAGATAGGCACTCCCTTCAAGAAACACGGGAAATACTATTTCCGCAAGAACGACGGACTACAGAACCAAAGCGTATATTACGTTCAGGATTCGCTGAACGGAGAACCGCGCGTATTCCTCGACCCGAATAAACTCTCGGAAGACGGAACGGTGGCTCTCACCGGATTGTATTTCTCCAACGACGGGAAATACACTGCCTACAGCATCTCACGCAGCGGCTCCGACTGGTCGGAAATATTCGTGATGAACACCGAAACGGGCAAACTGCTCGACGACCATATTCAATGGGCGAAGTTCTCCGGTGCAAGCTGGGAAAAAGACGGCTTCTACTACAGCGCCTATGACGCTCCGGTGAAGGGCAAGGAGTTTTCCAACGTGAACGAAAACCATAAAATATATTATCACAAGATAGGTGAACCGCAATCGAGCGACAAGCTCGTTTACCGGAATCCGGCTCACCCGAAACGTTTCTACAGCGCCGGAACCAGCGAAGACGAGCGCGTTCTCTTCCTCTTCGAATCGGGCGCAGGCAGAGGAAACAACCTCTCGATACGCAACCTGACGAAACCGGGAGCGCCTTTCGTGCAGTTGACAACCGACTTCGACTACCAGTACAGCCCGATCGAAGTAATTGGCGACCAAATCTATATCTTTACCAATTACGGCGCGCCTAAAAACAGAATCATGGTGGCCGACCTCAAGCAACCGAAGCTGGAGAACTGGAAAGAACTCGTGCCGGAATCGGACGCCGTACTGTCGGGAGCCGATATCATCGGCGGAAAGCTCTTCCTCACTTACGACAAAGACGCTTCGAACCATGCTTACGTATACGGTCTCGACGGAAAGATGATACACGAAATCAAGTTGCCTTCGCTCGGTTCGGTAGGCTTCAGCGGCGATAAGGACGACAAAGAGTGCTTCTTCGGATTCACCTCGTTTACCATCCCCGGAGCTACTTATAAATATGATATGGACGGAAACAGCTACGAACTTTACCGGGCTCCCGAAGTACAGTTCAACCCCGACGATTTCGTCACCGAGCAAATCTTCTTCACCAGCAAAGACGGAACGAAGGTTCCGATGTTTCTTACCTACAAAAAAGACCTGAAGAAGAACGGAAAGAACTCCGTATTCCTATACGGATACGGCGGATTCGGCATCAGCCTCAACCCGTATTTCACCACCTCGCGCATCCCATTCCTCGAGAACGGCGGCATCTATGCACAAGTAAACCTGCGCGGCGGAAGCGAGTATGGCGAAGAATGGCACATCGCCGGCACGAAGATGCAAAAGCAGAATGTATTCGACGACTTCATCTCCGCCGCCGAATACCTTATCGACAATAAATATACGAACAAAGAGGGAATAGCCATTGTAGGCGGTTCGAACGGCGGACTGCTGGTAGGAGCCTGCATGACGCAACGCCCCGACCTCTTCCGTGTGGCGGTTCCGCAAGTGGGGGTAATGGATATGCTCCGCTACCACAAGTTCACCATCGGCTGGAACTGGGCAAGCGATTACGGTACAAGCGAGGACAGCAAGGAAATGTTCGAGTACCTGAAAGGATATTCGCCGATTCATAACCTGAAGCCCGGAACCAGGTATCCCGCCACACTCATCACCACCGCCGACCACGACGACCGTGTAGTGCCCGCGCATTCATTCAAGTTTGCGGCAACTTTGCAGGCCGCCAACGACGGAACAAACCCGACAATCATACGTATCGACACCAAAGCGGGGCACGGAGCGGGCAAGCCGATGTCGAAAATACTGGAGGAACAAGCCGACACCTACGGCTTCATCATGTATAATCTGGGGATGAAACCGAAATTCTGACAGCGGGCAAACCGCTCGGGAATACCCCCACCGTACGAGCAAAGAAAAACAAAAGCGCGGAATTCCGCGCTTTCTTTTCAGCTTCTCGCATAGGGAAGAATACGCTTACACAACGCATCTTTATCATTTTATCATTATTTAATCAAAAAATAAGCGTAAAAAAGATTATATATCAAAATTTTTCCTATATTTGCAGCATACAAAGCTGACATTTTATCAGAATAACCTTTTTAAAAACATACTATTATGAACATCCAAAAAATCATGTCCTCTCTGGAGGCAAAGCATCCCGGTGAATCCGAATACCTTCAAGCTGTGAAGGAAGTACTCCTATCTATCGAAGATATATATAACCAACACCCCGAATTTGAAAAAGCCAAGATTATCGAAAGGCTGGTGGAACCCGACCGTATTTTCACGTTCCGTGTGACTTGGGTAGACGACAAAGGCGAAGTGCAAACCAACCTCGGCTACCGCGTACAGTTCAACAATGCCATCGGCCCGTACAAAGGCGGTATCCGTTTCCACGCTTCGGTAAACCTGTCGATCCTGAAGTTCCTTGGCTTCGAACAAACATTCAAGAATGCGCTGACCACGCTTCCGATGGGCGGCGGTAAAGGCGGTTCCGACTTCTCGCCACGCGGCAAAAGCGACGCCGAGATCATGCGGTTCTGCCAGGCATTCATGCTCGAATTATGGCGTCATCTGGGTCCGGACATGGACGTGCCTGCCGGCGATATCGGCGTAGGCGGACGCGAAGTGGGCTACATGTTCGGTATGTATAAGAAACTGACCCGTGAGTTTACCGGCACTTTCACCGGCAAAGGATTGGAGTTCGGCGGTTCTCTGATTCGTCCCGAAGCTACCGGTTTCGGCGGATTGTACTTTGTGCACCAGATGCTGAAAGCCAAAGGACTCGATATTAAAGGAAAGACGGTAGCCATCTCCGGCTTCGGCAACGTTGCCTGGGGCGCCGCAACCAAAGCGACCGAGCTGGGGGCCAAAGTAGTTACCATCTCCGGACCCGACGGCTACATCTACGATCCCGACGGAATCAGCGGAGAAAAAATCGACTACATGCTCGAGCTTCGCTCTTCGGGCAATGACATTGTTGCTCCTTATGCGGAAAAATACCCGAACGCCACCTTCGTAAAAGGCAAACGTCCGTGGGAAGTGAAAGTCGACATCGCGCTTCCTTGCGCCACGCAAAACGAGCTGAACGGAGAAGACGCTCAAAATCTGATCAACAACAAGACGCTTTGCATCGGCGAAATCTCCAACATGGGATGTACGCCGGAAGCCATCGACCTCTTCATCGAACACAAGATGATGTATGCTCCGGGTAAAGCAGTCAACGCAGGCGGAGTTGCCACTTCCGGGCTCGAAATGTCTCAAAACGCCATGCACCTGAGCTGGAGCGCGGCGGAAGTGGACGAAAAACTTCATGCCATCATGCACGGCATCCATGCCCAATGCGTGAAATACGGCACGGAACCCGACGGATATATCAACTACGTGAAAGGCGCCAACATTGCCGGATTCATGAAAGTTGCCCATGCAATGATGGGACAAGGAGTCATTTAAGAATCAATTGATTGCATAATAAATTATGAATAATGGGTCGCTTGGTAGTCGATTACCGGGTTGAGTCATAACAATGTTCATATATCTCTAAATCTTTGTTTAGTTGTATTTGTATTTGTGGTTTGCGCTACTCATCTCCTGCGACAGGAAGTGGGTAGCGCTATTTTCTTTGTTTGGGTTTTATTTTCAATTGAAATAATTAACTTTGCAGAACGAATGAACATATATAAACCATAATCAAATCTTCATGTTACAGCCTGAATTAAAATTAAGACGCGATAAGATACGCAGTCTGATGGCGGCGCAAGGGATTGATGCGGCACTCATCACCTGCAATGTAAACTTACTCTATACATACGGCACTATTGTCAGCGGCTATCTTTACCTGCCTCTTCACTCTCCGGCGCTGGTGTTTTTCAAACGCCCGAACAACATTACGGGAGAGTATGCTTTTCCGGTTCGCAAACCCGAACAAATAGTCGATCTGCTTAAAGAACAGGGAGTGCCCGCGCCAACGAAACTGATGCTCGAAGGAGACGAACTTCCCTATACGGAATACCTTCGTCTGTCGGGGCTGTTTCCCGATGCGGAAATAGTAAACGGAACGCCGATTATCCGCGAAGCGCGCAGCATCAAAACCGCTGTGGAAATCGAGATGTTCCGCCGTTCGGGAATAGCGCACGCCAAAGCTTACAGCCAAATACCCGAAGTATATCGGGCGGGAATGACCGATTTTGAGTTTTCCATTGAAGTGGAGCGCCTGATGCGGTTGCAGGGAAGTCTGGGCATCTTCCGCGTATTCGGCCGGAGCATGGAAATCTTCATGGGCAGCGTATTGGCGGGCGACAACGCCGCATACCCTTCACCGTTCGACTTCGCCTTAGGAGGGCAAGGACTCGATTACGCTCTTCCGGTCGGTGTGAACAAGACTCCATTAAAAGAAGGACAGAGTGTAATGGTAGACTTGGGAGGAAACTTCAACGGATACATGGGCGATATGAGTCGCGTATTTTCTGTGGGCAAACTGCCGGAAGAAGCTTACAAAGCTCATCAAGTCTGCCTGGATATACAGGAGAGAATCGCGTCTGTCGCACGACCGGGGGTGCGTTGCGAGGATCTGTACAATACAGCCATCGAGATGGTGACCGAAGCCGGCTTTGCCGACAATTTCATGGGAACCGGACAGCAAGCACGGTTTATAGGGCACGGCATCGGGCTTGAAATCAATGAAGCCCCGGTTTTGGCTCCACGCGTCAAACAAGAGTTGCAAGCGGGAATGGTATTCGCCCTCGAACCCAAAATCATTATACCCGGGGTGGGTCCCGTAGGCGTAGAGAATTCCTGGGTGGTGACGAACGAGGGAATAGAAAAGCTGACTATCTGCGAAGAAAGCATTATCAATCTGGAGGCCTGACAACAACAGCCGGCAATGTCTTGTGAAAAGCCGAACAGGCTCGCTACTCCTTAACCGCTTTCAATCCCATTTTCTTCGCCTTTTGCATCATAAAAGCATGGGCGGCTTCGTATTCATTGGGAATCACGCCGTCGAGTATGGCGTCTTTTATGGCAGCTTTCAAAGAGCCTACCTCCCGGCAAGGCTGCAAACCGAAGGTTTCCATGATTTCCTCTCCGCTCACCGGAGGCTGGAAGTTACGGATACGGTCTTTCTCTTCCAAGTCTTTCAGCTTCCGCCGCACCAGTTGAAAATTATTGAGGAAGCGCTGCTTGCGTTCCAGGTTCTTCGAAGTGATATCCGCTTCGCAAAGAGTCATCAGGTCGTCGATATCGTCTCCGGCTTCAAAAAGCAACCGGCGCACAGCCGAATCGGTCACCACGTCATCCGCGATTACGATGGGGCGCATGTGCAATCCCACCATCTTCTGCACATACTTCATTTTCTCGTTCATGGGCAGCTTCATCTTACGGAAAATGACGGGAACCATCTTCTCACCCACAAAGTTGTGGTTGCGGAAAGTCCATCCGGCTTTAGGCTCCCAGCGTTTCGTCACCGGCTTGGCAATGTCGTGGAGCAACGCCGACCAGCGCAACCAAAGGTTATCGGTCATCTTGCTGATATTGTCGAGCACCTGAAGCGTATGATAGAAGTTATCCTTGTGAGAACGCCCGTTTCTGGTTTCCACTCCCTGAAGAGCCGCGAATTCGGGGAAAATAAGCGGCAGCAGTCCGCTGCGGTCTAAATCGATGAAACCTTTGGAGGGTATAGGCGAAAGGATGATTTTGTTCAATTCGTCTGCAATGCGTTCGCGCGAAATGATTTCGATACGGTCTTTGTTTCGGCAAAGCGATTCGAACGTATCATCGTCGATGTAAAAACCCAGCTGAGTGGCAAAACGAATACAACGCATCATCCGCAACGGATCGTCGCTAAACGTGATATCCGGGTCGAGCGGCGTACGGATGGTCTTTTCTTTCAAATCGTCCAACCCTCCGAACGGGTCTACCAGTTCTCCGAAGCGAGATTGATTGAGGCAAACCGCCAATGCGTTGATGGTAAAGTCGCGCCGATTCTGATCGTCTTCGAGCGTACCGTCTTCCACAATCGGTTTGCGGGAGTCGTGCCGGTAGGATTCTTTACGGGCGCCGACAAATTCAACTTCCATCCCTTTATACTTCACCTGCGCCGTGCCAAAGTTTTTGAAAACAGAGACGTGCGCCCCCTTCCCCAGCTTTTTGCCCAACGCTTCCGCCATGGCAATTCCGCTGCCGACTACCACTATATCTATATCTTTAGAGGGACGTTGCAAAAAGATATCGCGTACATAACCGCCCACCACGTAGCACTCCAATGCGAGGGCATCCGCCGTTTCGGCTATTTTCCCGAAAATAGGTTCGCTGAAATGTTGCTTCAGTTCCTCTTGAGTCAATTCTATCATTCTAATACTATTACCAACGTTTTAAGCCTGCAAAATTACAAAAATATGAGGATAATTCGTACTTTTGCCTTTACATTAAATGTTAACTCGCTGCAAACAGCGCACTAAAACGACAAGATAATGAAAAAAACGATAATTTTCTCCGTCTGCCTGTCGGTACTTACAGCATGCGGAAGCGGAATCGAGAAAAAGGCGAACGAGAGACTCTCCGCAGCCCGCTCCGCCTATGAACGGGGCAACTACGACGAAGCCAAACGGGAAATAGACAGCATCAAAATCTTATATCCGAAAGCCTTCGAAGCGCGTAAAGCCGGTCAGGCATTGCTCATGGAAGTGGAAGAGCGGGCACAGCGGCGCAGGATAGCCGTTCTGGACAGCGCGCTCGGACTAAGGCAACAAGCGTTCGAAGCCATCAAAGGGAAGTACAAGCTGGAAAAGGACGACGAATATCAGACCACAGGAAACTATTTATGGCCTACCCAAACGGTGGAAAAGAACCTGCACCGCTCTTTCCTCCGGTTTCAGGTGAGCGAAAAAGGAGTCATGAGCATGACTTCCATCTATTGCGGAAGCGGCAGCATCCATCATACGGGAGTGAAAGTAACCGTTCCCGACGGGAGCTTTGCACAAACTCCCGCTTCGAAAGACAGCTATGAAACGACGGATATGGGTGAGAAAATAGAGAAAGCGGACTATAAACTGGGAGAAGACGGAGGAGTCATCGAGTTTCTGGCCCTCAATAAAGACAAGAACATCCGCATAGAATACATCGGCGAACGGAAGTATGCCACAACGATGCACCCGGCCGACCGCACTGCGGCTGCCGAGCTATACGAACTGGCAAAAATACTTTCGGAGATAGATAGTATCCATTCGGAAAAAGAAAAAGCCCAACTCAAAATTGACTTTATCCGAAAGAAAAAGGAGTATAAAAAAGACGCAGGAGAAATGCTTTGAAAATATACACCGCTATTTACCGCTTGTTTTGATATGCAGTTTCAGCTTTTTCATCGCCCAGTCATAATGGCTTGAAGTGGCCGAAACGCAATAAGCGCCCAATGTCGAAGTGCCTGTCCATGCAAATGTGTTTTTTGCAAATAATTCGTCATTGGAAAAAGTCTCAATCAATGCCATTACCTTTTTATGGCTTTCCATAAGCATGTTTTTTGCGTCAATCAATGATGTCTTTTGATGTTTTTCCCAGAACTCTACATTCATCGCAGGATAAGTTTTCCAATTATACGGTTCGGGTAGAAAAGGTTTTGCATCACCGGCGCGATTGGACTCAATCCAATTCAACAACAACTTGTGCCATTCGTGCAAATGCACAAGTACATCCCGCAGATTCTTGTCCCTGCTCCAATGCGTCTCTTTTCCGGCCGCAGCCATTTCGTGTGCAAAAGCGGCATTTTGCAGTTCATCGCTCATCTGTTCAATAATTTTGCACAATCTATCAAATTGTCCGTTCGCCGCAATTATCAAATCCGTTTTTGTTGTTGCTCTTGCCATTGCTCATTCTTTATTTCGTTTTCACCTTTCCAATCGCTTCATTCTGCGCGTAAATAGCCACGCCATAAGCCTGCTGTGTCCGCCTTCAATCATTTAGCACTTTCGTCAGCTGTTTCCTTTCTTCCGTATAGTACGGGTTATTCTGATACTACTCGAACATCAAACCGTAATGCCGGATATAGTTTTGAAATGAATGAATGCCCGAAACTCTTGAAAATATTTATTTCACCCGCCTGTTCAATTGATTGTTCGCCTTTTCCGGACGAGACTTCCCTACCCTTTTTCCCGACGTTTTTTTCTTCCCTTGCACAGGCTTCGCTTTTCCGGTAAAGGGGTTCTTGTTCTTTTTTATCGGCATACGCGCTACTGTTTAATCTCCTTCATAATATTCGTCCAAAAACCAACGAGCTACAAAATCCCAGTTTTCATGAAGCAATCGTTTCCCGTCTTCGAAAGGGAACTGCGCATCGGGCAACAGGCGGTACTCCATGGCATATTTCAACAAGTCGAACGGACAAAGGCCTTGTTCGCAAAACAACCTGTAAGCGTTGACAACGGCAAGTTTCTGATCATAACAAGGATTGTCTTCGTGCGCAAGACATTCGGCTATGTCGAGCGCCATCAGCACACCCTTCGGGTTGCCATACATGATGAAATTCCTGCATTCCTTATATGAGTCTATGAAATCATGATCTCTCCACCTCATCTTCTCAACCGCAAAAGCCGCCCACTCTCTATGAGAATCGAAAAACATCAACGGCTTCCCGCCTGAAGCTTCCAGAAACCGGGCAGCGCTTTCGGGCAGTTCTCCGCCCGGGACAGGCACAGGCAAAGGTGTGCGTTTGATTTCCATAAAATCTCTTCCTATAAACCATTCGGGCGCAAGATGACCGCTTATGGGAGCTTCCTCAAAAATCTCATCCATCAGTTTATAGATCACTCCGGCAAGCTTCAGCAGACTATCGTCCAACGGGTTTCCAACCTCATCAGTCTCTATATCCGAGTAAAAATTCCAAAGAATGAAAGCAATGTCTTCGAGATTGATCTCATCGGGAAAGTAATTGTCCGTAAGCGTGTAGAAAGGCAAATAGCGGCCGTACTCGCGATGATGCCACCGAATGAATTGCCGCCAGTTTCCGTCATCGGCCACGCAATCTTCCAAATAAAGCGTCAGCAACAATGCCGTTTCCTGCCGGCTATATGTGTCAACCTCCCGATAAAGAGAAAGTCCGGCAAGCATCTCCGCCAACCGGTTGGCAAATCCAAGATACCATCGATCGGTATCCACGACTTTTACACGTTGGTGAAAGTCGAGCCACTCCTGCATATAAATCTTGTTTTCTTTCATTATTTCAAACTGATTCTGTTCTGCCACTATTTATACAAATTATTACAGTCTTTTCAAAGCCCACTTGATCACCTTTTCCACCGGCGCCGAAGGTTCTTCTTTCAGAATAGCCGTCACCACCTTTTGCGAAGGAGCAGTCGCAAAGCCGAGCATGGTCAAAGCAGCTACCGCCTCGTCGTGCACTTCCGTATTCACAGCCGGTAAAAGTGTTGTTCCCGAAGCAGAGATCCCTCCGTCCGATACGCCCACAGTCGTTATCTTATCTTTCAAATCCACAATGATCCGCTGCGCCGTTTTCAGTCCGATTCCCTTGACCGTTTTCAGCAAATTGGCGTTTTCCGTACCGATGACGTTTACCAGCTCGGCAGGCGACAAGGCTGAAAGAATCATCCGCGCCGTATTTCCCCCTATGCCCGAAACCGAGATCAACAAAAGGAATATTGCCCGTTCCTGCTTGTCGGCGAATCCGTATAGCACGTACGCGTCTTCTCGAATAGCCTCGTAGACATACAACTTGCACGTTTTCTTTCCCTGAATAGCGGAATAAGTATTCAACGAGATATTGGCGGCATACCCCACACCGTTACAATCGATCACTGCGGTTGCCGGACTGAGTTCGGCAAGCTCGCCACGTATATATTCTATCATAATGCACAAAGATAATAGTTTTTCACCACAGAATGAAAGTGTGATAAAAAAAATAAAATATCGGCTCACGCTCCTGTTAGTTATTGATAAAACGCTTACATTTACAACCGAAAGAAAGAAAATTGTACGCATAAAAAAAAATAAAAATGAAAAAAGTAAGAGCAGCCATTGTGGGCTATGGCAACATCGGACATTACGTGCTCGACGCCCTTCAGGCGGCGCCCGATTTCGAAATTGCGGGCATTGTACGTCGGGCAGGCGCCGAAAACAGACCGGAAGAACTGGCAAACTATGCCGTAGTAAAAGATATGAAGGAACTGGAGAAAGTGGACGTCGCCATCCTTTGCACGCCGACACGCAGCGTAGAGAAGTATGCGAAAGAATACCTCGCCATGGGAATCCATACGGTCGACAGCTTCGATATCCACGCCGGCATTGTAGATTTGAGACGCACGCTCGACGCCACTGCCAAAGAACATAAAGCCGTGTCCGTCATCTCTGCCGGATGGGATCCGGGAAGCGACTCCATCGTCCGCACGATGCTCGAAGCCATTGCGCCGAAAGGCATCACCTATACCAACTTCGGCCCCGGTATGAGCATGGGGCATACGGTTGCCGTGAAAGCCATCGACGGGGTAAAAGCCGCGCTATCGATGACCATTCCCACCGGAACCGGCATTCACCGCCGCATGGTATATATCGAACTGAAAGAGGGATATGATTTCGAAAAAGTAGCCGCCTCCATCAAGGCAGACCCCTACTTCGCCAATGACGAAACCCACGTCAAGCTCGTTCCGAATGTAGACGCACTGCTCGATATGGGGCACGGCGTAAATCTTACCCGCAAAGGCGTATCCGGGAAAACTCAGAACCAATTGTTCGAATTCCGGATGCAGATCAACAATCCTGCTTTAACCGCACAAGTATTGGTGTGCTCGGCACGCGCGGCAATGAAGCAACAGCCGGGATGCTACACGCTGGTCGAAATACCGGTCGTCGACTTGCTGCCGGGCGACCGCGAAGAGTGGATCAGGCATTTGGTATAACAAACCACGCTTCACAAGCGCGACTGCGCTTGCCGATATCGAAAAATATGAAATCCATTTCTGTCACAACTCACAGTGGCAGAGATGGATTTTATTTTTGTACATGGATACCCGAGAACACTTCTCGTTATGGAATACAAGAAAAAAGGCCAATTGTTTTTTTACTGCCTGCTTTCTTTTTATTAATACATTCTTTTTTAACTTTGCAGCGCAATACTAAAAACACAAGTCTGATAATGAAAAAAACATTCGTATTATTCGCATTTCTATGCTTTTTTTTAACTCCGGTTTTATCATCGCAACAGCCTACGGACACTTTTAAACCGAGCCTGAAATACGGCAAACCCTCCGAAGAAGAGCTGACCATGACTACTTACGCTCCGGACACTGCGGCCGCTGCCGTCATTCTTTATTCAAAAAGCAGCGCGCGATACGAATTCATGTCCAACGAGTTCCGCATCACCTACAACTACGAAGTAAAAATCAAGGTACTCAAAAGCGAAGGAACATCTTATGCCAACATCAGTATTCCTTACTACTTACATACGAACAGTTCGCTTATGAAAGAGAGCGTCAGCCAGATAGACGCATCGGCTTACAATCTGGAAAACGGAAAGATAGTGCGCACGAAGATGAAACGCGACCTGATATTTGAAGAACGCCTGAACAAAGGATACATGCAAGTGAAGTTTTCCGTTCCTTCGGTGAAAGAAGGAACCGTATTCGAATACAAATATCAGTTGTATTCCGACTTCTATCAGGACATATCCCCGTGGGAGGCTCAAAAAGATATTCCCGTGGCATACACGGAATACGAAATAACCATACCCGAATATTTTGAATTCAATATCGAGATGCGCGGCAAACAGCACCTGCATTCCAAAAACGGTCAAGAGAGCTTACACTATTATCTGAAAACTCCTAACGGAGGGCAGGAAATGATTACTTGCAGCGGACAGAACATCCGGCTTACCGGAGAAAATCTCCCCTCTTTACGATCCGACAGTTACATCTGGTGTGCCGACGACTACCGGAGCGGTGTAAGATTCGAATTAAGAGGACTGAGATTTCCCAATACTCCATACAAACCGCTTACCCAAAGCTGGGAAGGAATCGACAAGAAACTGTTAGAAAATGAAGACTTCGGAAACCCGCTTAAGATGCGTAATCCTTACCGGAATGAGATGAAAACGCTCGGAATAGAAGAGTTGGACAGCCGGCAAGATAAAATTTCTCGCATCTATGAATATGTGAGAAAAAAAATCTCATGGAACAAACAATACCGCCTTTACAGCGAAGATGTGAAAAAAGCCGTAAAGGAAGGTACAGGCAGCAATGCAGACATCAACTTTGTGCTCATGAGCATGTTGCGCGACGCGGATATCCCCTGTTACCCTGTGGTGATGAGCCACAAAGGTTCCGGAATGTTGCCGATTACCCACCCCAGCATCCGAAAGCTCAATACTTTTGTCGTGGCAATAGCCGATACCGACGACACATTTGTTTTCCTCGACGGGTCTGCCACCGGAGGGTTCCTGAATACTTTACCTCCCGGACTTATGGTAGACCGCGCCCGTCTGATTGCACCCGACTCAGGCAGCCAATGGGTAGATTTGAGCCAACTGGGCAAAAACCAGATACTTTCTATCGTGAATGCAAGCGTCGATGCCGACGGAAGCATCACCGGCAAACGACAAAGCAGCTATATCGGCCAATATGCCGCAGAACTCCGCCACCGCTACCGTGAAGCCAAAGACAGTACGGAGTTCGTCAGCAATCTGGAGACGAGAGAGAACATCAAGATCAATGAGTTCAACCTGAAAGGAATAGACGAGTTCTCTCCGAAAGTGACGGAAACATTCAAGTTCGCAAAACAGGCGACCACCAACAATGACCTGATTTACATCAAACCGATGATATTCTTGCACACCGGCAAATGCCCGTTCATACAGACCGAGCGGCAATTACCTTTGGAAATGAGGTATAACGAGCAACTGACTCTGATCATCTCGCTGAACATTCCCGAAGGATACACGGTAGAAGAACTGCCTGCCGCCGTCAACATCAAGACAAGCGACGGGCAGGGAACATGCAAATACCAAACAAACTCGCAAAACAATACGGTGAACATCAAATACACATTCGCCTACAACAAGCTGTTCCATCTGCCGGAAGAATATCCGGACGTAAAAGCTTTCTGGGAAGAGGTTGCCAAGAAAAACAACGAAATTCTGGTACTCAAAAAGATTTAAACGAACGATTTATCCTTTTCTTATGAATAATCTCATATATAAGATACAGTACGTGTTTGCCGGGCTTCTGAGCGCCTGCGCATTGCCTTTACAAGCGCAACATGCCGCTAATGCCAACTCGGTGATAGTCGATGCACAAACGAACATCGTATGCAAATCGATGACGCAATCGGTCGAAAAGCAGAGCCGGACGATTACCGTTTTGAACCCCAAAGGGTTGGACGCCGCACAATTTGTGTGCGGATGCGACATGTTCCGTTCATTGCAGAAGTTCTCCGGAGAGATTCTCAATTCCTCGGGACAAACCGTACGCAAAATAAAAAAATCCGATTTGCAGAAAACCGAGTACAGTTCCAATCTGGCTACGGACGATTACGTCTATTATTACAATTGCAACTTCTCTTCATTCCCTTTCACTGTGAAATATGAATGGGAAGTGAAATGCAACAACGGGCTCATAGGCTATCCCTCGTTCGTTCCCCAAACCGATTTCCTACAGGGCGTGGAAAAAGCATCTTTCCGCATCGAACTTCCCGCCGGGCAGACGTGCAGGTATCACGCTTTAAACAACGATGACAATAAGATTCAAATCAAAGAATCTGCCGGAGATGCCGGACAAAGAATCATAGAGGCACGCGCGTCGCAGTTGGCACCGGTATCGGAAGAGCCTTTCGGACCGACGTTCTCCGAATTGTTTCCGCGTGTCTACTTCGCCCCCTCGGCATTCATCTACGATAAGTCGGAAGGGAATCTCGACACCTGGCAGACATACGGCGCCTGGCAATACAAGCTCCTTGAGGGGCGGGGAACAATTCCCGAAGAGCTACGGTCAAAGCTCCACGAACTGACCGCCAATTGCCGTAACGACCGGGAAAAAGTAAAAGCCATTTACGATTATCTGGCCGAGACCACCCGTTATGTAAGCATTCAATTGGGTATCGGCGGTCTGCAACCCATTCCCGCCGCCAATGTATGCCGCACCGGATTCGGAGACTGCAAAGGACTCTCCAACTACATGGCGGCAATGCTGAAAGAAGTGGGCATTCCCTCCACATATACCGTCATCAGCACTGTCAACCGAAGGCTGCTTCCGGAATTCTCCAGCGCCAACCAAATGAACCATGTCATCCTGCAAGTCCCTCTTCCGCAGGACACACTTTGGCTCGAATGCACCAATCCTCAACTTCCGCTCGGGTATGTGCACCAAAGCATTGCCGGACACGATGCTTTATTGGTAAGACCTGAGGGAGGCAGCATATATACACTTCCCATATACGCCGATTCCCTCAATACGCAACACATCACTGCCGATATCAAGCTATCGCCCGATGCGGAAGCCCGGATAGAGGCAAGCGAAACATCCCGTCTATTCCAATACGAAAACAGAACAAACCTCTCATACTTAAAGCCGAATAAGCAAAAAGACCGGATACGCGAAGGAATCAAACTGCTGCAAGCCGACATCTTACAGTTGCGGATAGACGAACACAAGGAAGCCGATCCTTCCGTTACGGTTCAATATACAATAAGCAGCAACCAATACGGAGAAAAAACCGGCAATCGCCTTTTCATTCCTACAAATATCTTTCGGAAAGGATTCTACGTTCCTCACATCACCGAGCGTAAGACTCCCATCCACATCAATTACGGATATGCAGACACCGACAGCATCCGTATTCACCTTCCCGAAGGGTATGTGATTGAAGGCAGGCCCGGAAACACAGAGCTGAAGACCTGGTTCGGCAACTTCAAATCGACCATTCGGGTGGAGGGCAAAGAAGTTTTGGTCGTTCACAGTCTTTCCATCGCCAAAGGTGTTTATCCTCCCGAAGCTTATGCCGATTTCATCGATTTCAGAAAAAAAGTATCCGCACAATACAGCGCAAGAATCGTGCTGAAAAAAGAGTAAAACACAATCTCCGACTTAAGATGCTCCGCAAAACTTTCGGAGCAAGTGTTTACAGGATATGGAAGAACAAAAAGTGCACGCACTGAAACGCTCAAAACTTCTTTGGTTCATCATCCGTTATGTAATTGCAGAATGAGGGAAAGAGATGCTGAAGCAAAGCCGAACTCTCCCGATTATCATGCGGACAAGCCGCTTTTTTCTTCATAAAAGAATAGGTGTAAAGCAAAATCAAAGATCTCAAAGTTGTTTCAAGCGAGCCCTTGCGACAAGTTGTTTCGTACTGTTAAAAAAGGGAAGAAGAAAAAGACGAAGATAATGACAGCTTTCCCAAATGGGCAACTACATACAAGATATTTATAAAAAAGTTTTCCGTTTTGGATAACTTTCTCTTTCGATAAACATAAAAAGTTTTCCATCTTTTAATGTTAAAACGTTACCGAATTATCGTATAATCTATTATCTTTGTCTCACAGTTTCGGAACTAAAAGAGGTTTAGTCATGAGGGAACGCTGTGCGAATCGGCGACAGTACCCGCTGCTGTAATTCTCGTTGAATCCGTACACGATGCCACTTCATTCGATGAGGGAAGGCGTACGAGGGAGAGATAAGTCAGAAGACCTGCCGGAACAAACCTACATATTATTAATGTCTAATCACTTTCGGGAGTTAAAGTTATGAACTACGCGGAAATTTGTATCATCAAACGTGATGGTAAAAGAGAAGATTTCTCTATCAGTAAGATCAAGAATGCGATCAGCAAAGCATTCAACGCTACCGGTATTCAAGATGAGCAGCAACTAATTGCCGACATCACAATGAATGTAATCAGCCAATTCTCCACTCCTACCATTACCGTAGAAGAGATTCAGGATCTGGTAGAGAAAGAATTGATGAAAGTACGGCCGGAGGTTGCCAAGAAGTATATCATCTATCGCGAGTGGAGAAACACCGAGCGCGACAAAAAGACTCAGATGAAACATGTGATGGACGGCATCGTGGCCATCGACAAGAACGATGTGAACCTGAGCAATGCCAACATGAGTAGCCATACGCCTGCCGGGCAGATGATGACTTTCGCCTCGGAAGTGACGAAAGACTATACCTATAAGTATCTTCTTCCCAAACGTTTTGCCGAAGCGCACCAGTTGGGCGACATCCACATCCACGATCTCGATTATTATCCCACGAAGACGACTACCTGCATTCAATACGATATGGACGATCTCTTCGAACGGGGATTCCGCACCAAGAACGGAAGCATCCGTACGCCGCAGAGTATTCAGAGTTACGCCACGCTGGCTACTATCATCTTCCAGACCAACCAGAACGAACAGCACGGCGGACAAGCCATTCCCGCTTTCGATTTCTTCATGGCAAAAGGGGTTGCCAAGTCGTTCCGCAAACATCTGGCGTCATTCATCAACTTCTATGTAGCTATGGGAAATGGCCGGGAAGCTGAAGAGAGCGCAATCCGCAAACTGATCGAGGCGCACCTTCCCTCCATCAAATCGGGCGAATTGGATCGAGAAGCCTTACGTATCGCTCTGGTAGCCCTGCAAATCAATATAGACAAGGAACACTTGGCGCACATCATCGAGAAGGCGTACCTGCAAACTCAGAAAGATACGCATCAGGCGATGGAGGGATTCATCCACAACCTGAACACGATGCATTCCAGAGGCGGCAACCAGGTGGTGTTCAGTTCCATCAACTACGGAACAGATACGTCCGCCGAAGGACGGATGGTGATTGAAGAACTGCTGAAAGCCACCATCGAAGGACTCGGAGATCGTGGGGAAGTACCGGTGTTCCCCATTCAGATATTCAAAGTAAAAGACGGCGTGTCGTATTCGGCAGCCGATTTTGAAAAAGCGATGAAAATGGAAAACATGGAAGACGCAATGAAAGCAAGTTACGCTGCGCCGAACTTCGACTTGTTGCTGAAGGCCTGCCAGACTACCGCAAAGGCGCTTTTCCCGAATTTCATGTTCCTCGACACACCGTTCAACCAAAACGAGAAATGGAAAGCCGACGATCCGAAGCGATACATATATGAATTGGCCACGATGGGATGCCGCACGCGCGTATTCGAAAACCTCGCCGGAGAGAAATCGTCGTTGGGGCGCGGAAACCTTTCGTTCACTACGCTGAACATGCCCCGCTTGGCCATCGAAGCACGCATCAAAGCCGAGAGTCTGATCGAAGACGAACGGAAGAAAGACGCGATAGAACAAAAAGCCAAAGAGATATTCATAGAGTCGATACACAGCACCGCCTCACTGATAGCCGACCAACTTTACGAACGCTACCAATATCAGCGTACCGCCTTGGCGCGCCAGTTTCCTTTCATGATGGGGAACGACGTATGGAAAGGCGGCGGCGCGCTCAACCCCAACGAACAGGTGGGCGACGCGTTGCGCAGCGGGACACTGGGCATAGGCTTCATCGGCGGACACAACGCGATGGTCGCTCTCTACGGCGAAGGTCACGGACACAGTCGGAAGGCATGGGATACGCTTTACGAGGCAGTGATGGAGATGAACAAAGTGGTGGATGAATACAAAGAAAAGTACGGTCTGAATTATTCGGTACTGGCAACTCCCGCCGAGGGGCTGTCGGGACGGTTCACCCGCATGGACCGCCGCAAATACGGTAAAATACCCGGAGTTACCGACCGGGATTATTATGTAAATTCTTTCCATGTCGATGTAAAAGAGCCTATTTCCATCGTAGATAAAATCAGGCGGGAAGCTCCGTTCCATGCCATCACCCGCGGAGGACACATCACGTATGTGGAGCTGGACGGCGAAGCCCAGAAAAACATCCGCGCCATTGCCAAAATCGTAAAAGTGATGCACGATGAAGGCATCGGATACGGTTCGATCAACCATCCGGTAGACACCTGCCACCAATGCGGTTACAAGGGAGTGATCTACGACAAGTGTCCTGTATGCAGAAGCGAAAATATTCTCCGCATGCGCCGTATCACCGGTTATCTCACCGGAGACCTCAGTTCATGGAATTCCGCCAAACGGGCGGAAGAGAAGGACCGGGTAAAACATCTGTAACATCCGGCACATGACCGTTTCGCATACCATACTTCCCCCGCTTCGTTTATTGGGAACTTATCCGGAAACGATTGTCGACGGTGAGGGCATCCGGTATTCCATTTACCTGGCCGGATGCTCCCACCACTGTCGCGGTTGCCACAATCCGGAAAGCTGGAACCCGAATGCCGGAGAGTTGCTCACAGACGAGCTCATTTCCCGAATCATCCGTGAGATTCGCTCGAATCCGCTACTCGACGGAATCACTTTTTCCGGAGGAGATCCGCTCTTCCACCCCGAAGCCTTCCTTCCCCTTATCCGGAGAGTGAAGCAGGAAACGGGGCTGAACATCTGGTGCTATACGGGCTACACTTACGAAGAAATCAAGGCCTCTCCCCGCCTGAACACCGTACTTCCTTACATAGATGTATTGGTGGACGGACGGTTCGAGCAGGAGTTATTCTCCCCCTATCTCGAATTCAGAGGAAGTAGCAACCAGCGGATTCTGCGACTGAAAGAATAAATTAAACCGCTTTATCCCCGGCACCGGCGCCACACCGGCTTTGAAAAAAAGGCGGCGGGCTTTGAAAAAAAGGCGGCGGGCTTTGAAAAAAAGGCGGCGGGCTTTGA
>OHBE01000265.1_pt1 | contig 60561 bp, 48 predicted proteins | sample 1577231 | NCBI WGS metagenome assembly OHBE01 (sample SAMEA3541506, study PRJEB24748) | human gut metagenome | biome: human gut; feature: human-associated habitat; material: faeces | place: China | collected 2012 | reverse complement strand
TGCGAAAGCGGCTCTTTTGCGATGCAAAACCTACGCTTTTACCGTGTAAAACAGCCGCTTTTGGAATGCAAAACAACAGGTTTTGTAATGCACTGGTAATGAGATTGTTACATAATAGTATTGTTTATGAAAAATATTTACAGCTTTGTAGTCTTGTTTTCAGCCATACAATAAGGATTGAAGGAGAAGTAACGCAGGGGGCAATTTGTATAAAATAAAGGCTGACTCCGTTTCTGAAGTCAGCCTTTATGCTTTATGGTGCTCATTAAATCTACGAGGTGCGGCTACTGCTATATATAAATAAGGTGTAGCTATAAGCCTTCGGGGAGTTCTTTCTTAGGCGTTATGCCCAACGACTTCATATTTTCGAGGCGGTGGACAATGTTTCCCTTGCCTTCGCTAAGCTGCAAATGGGCTTTCTCGTAGTCGCTTTGAAGTCGCTGTATGCCTGTTCCGATTTTCAAGAAAGTCTCTCCAAACGAAACAAACTTATCGTAAAGGTCGTTCGACGCATGCAAGATTTCGTCTACATTCTTATTCATACGATAGTTCTGCCACATCGTACGGGTGAGCTGCAAAGCCATCAAGAGATTGCTCGGGCTCAACAAGATGATGTGTTTGCGGTAGGCGTACTGCAGAATAGAGGGGTCTGTCTTAATTGCTGCTGCGTATCCACTTTCGTAAGGAATGAACATAAGCACATAGCCAATGCAGTTTGGCACTATCGTTTCGTAGTTCTTAGCCGACAGTTCATCTACGTGCTTCTTTATAGACTTGATGTGCTCTTTCAGGAACAGCTCCTGTTCAGTTGCATCGGTAGCGTTTACGGCAGCCTGATAAGCTGTCAGCGAAACCTTTGCGTCGATAACAGCGTGCTCGCCGCCTGGCAAATCAATTACTGCATCGGGGCGGAAACTGTTTCCTTTTGCATCTTGATAGCTTCGTTGCAGGAAGAATTGTTCGTTTTTCGTCAGTCCGCAACTTTCCAAAGTGGTTTCCAATATCATTTCGCCCCAATCGCCCTGCATCTTCGTGTCACCTTTCAGTGCCTGTGTCAGCGACGCTGCATCGTTGCCAATGCGCTCGGTCTGCTGGCGCAACTCTCTTATGGCGCGTTCGTTATCTTCACGAATGCTTTTCACGGTTGAGGTTTGAACTTCCTGCAACAGTTTTATCGTTTCTTCAAATGTTGTTTTTATTTCGGTTTTGTTGCTTGCTCCCTCTTTTGTTGCAGCTGTTACGTTCTGGTTGAATGCCTCTATGCGCTCGTGCAATGGCTTCAGAAGTGCGTCTAACCGCTCTTTATCGGCAGCGTTCAGGTGCTCTCTGCTTTCCGAAAGCATTTGCGCAGCCATTGTGCGCATTTCTTCTTGCATCAGTTTTTTGCTGGTTTCCATCTGCTTCTGCATTTCGCTGAGCAGTTTCTGGCTGTGCTCACGCTCGGCATTTACGCTGTCGGCAGCATTTTTCTGTGCTGTTTCCAACTGGCTTTTCGCAACAGCAAGGTCGGCAGACAGCTTCTGTGCGGTGGTAGCAACTTGGCTTCGTGTCCACAGAAAGACGAGAAGTGCACCGAGAAATAAACCTAAAAAGAAATAAAGAAATACCATTTCGCTTGTATTTAATCTTGAAAATAAACTCTTTTTACACGGTTGCTGACCGTTGTCAGCACCTCGTATGGAATGGTTCCCATCGCATCGCTCAACACCGTTACGGGCAAATGGTCGCCGAATATTTCAACGCTGTCGCCCTCTTCGCAGTCTATTCCCGTTACATCTATCAATGCCACGTCCATACAGATATTGCCCATATAGTAGGCTCGCTTGCCATTGACGAGGCAATAGCAGTTGCGGTTGCCCAGCTTGCGGTTCAATCCGTCGGCATATCCAATCGGTATGGCTGCTATGACGCTGTCTTTTTCGATGATGCCACGGCGAGAGTATCCCACGGTTTCGCCTGCTGGAACATTCCGAAGCTGCAATATGGTGGTTTTAAGTGTCGATACGTTGCTCATAACAGCATTGTCGCGTGGGTTGATACCATAGAGTCCGAGTCCTAATCGGCACATATCCAATTGGCGTTCGGGGAAGTGTTCAATGCCTGCCGAGTTGTCCATGTGGCGCAAGATGCGATGACTGAAAGCCGCCTGCAACTTCTTGCTGCCCTCATTGAACAGTGCAAACTGTGCAGCAGAGAACGAATCGAAGTCGTTACTGTCCGAACCAACGAAGTGAGAGAACACCGAACGTGGTATCAACGCATTCTGATGGTGCAGCTTTTCTATGAGAAGGTCGAGGTCGGTGCGAGGATTGAACCCCAAACGGTGCATTCCCGTGTCGAGTTTTATATGCACAGGGTAACCCGTAATGCCTTCTTTCTCCGCTGCTTTAATCAGTGCGTCCAACAGACGGAAGCTATATACCTCTGGTTCCAGCTCGTAATCGAAAAGCGTTTTGAACGAACTCATCTCTGGGTTCATAATCATAATGTTGCCCGTAATGCCGTTTCGGCGCAGCGTAGCACCTTCGTCAGCCACCGCAACAGCAAGATAATCGACGCGATGGTCCTCTAAAGTCTTGGCAATCTCTACTGCCCCAGCTCCATAGGCATCGGCTTTTATCATACAAACAAGCTTCGTTTCGGGCTTTAAGAAGGAGCGATACCAGTTCAAATTGTCTACTACAGCATTCAGATTCACTTCCAATACAGTTTCGTGCACCTTCTTTACCAACAGTTCGGTGAGCCTATCGAAACCGAAAGAGCGTGCTCCTTTCAGCAAGATAACTTCGTCGTGCAAGGATTTAAACACTTTGCTGCCGATGAAATCGGCTATGTTATCAAAGAAGAACTTTGTTTCCAAGTCTTCAAAAGCTTGCTGTTGTCGTACAAGAGCGGTGCCAATGCCGATAAACTTCTTTACACCACGCTTCTTTACCAATGCTGCCACGTCGGCATAAAGCTGCTGTTCGGTTTCTCCACTTTGATAAATGTCGCTCAAGATAAGTGTGCGCTCGCGGCGGTTCTGGTCGGGACGGCGGTTCATAAAGTCGAGTGCGATGTCGAGCGAGTTAATATCAGAGTTGTAAGAATCGTTGATGAGCGTGCAGCCGTGTTGCCCTTCTTTCACTTCAAGGCGCATTGCGACAGGTTCGAGCGTTGCCATACGCTGCGCCAATACATCGGGCAGAATGCCAAAGTGCAGTGCAACGACAGCGCAGGTGATGCAGTTGCTGACACTCGCATCGTCGATGAAAGGCAAGGTAAAGCTGCCGTGTGTAGCGTGTTGCCATATATAAGAGACGGTCGATGCTGTGTCGCTCTTCTCTATACGGTCTACAAAGAAGGCGGCAGTGGTGTCGTGTTCCGACCACGCAAGCAGTTTTCCATCGTAATGAGCCGCTGAAATGCACTTCGCTGCTATCTCATCGTCGAGCTGATAGACCAAGGCTTGCGTGCCTTTGAACAGCAACAGCTTCTCGTTGCACTTCTCTTCCAATGACGAAAAGTTCTCTTGATGGGCAGCACCCAAACTCGTCAGCACACCCACCGTAGGCTGAATAATATCGTGTAACGCCTGCATTTCGCCTACTTTGCTGATGCCTGCCTCGATTAAACCGATTTGCGAACTTTCGTTCAGCAGCCAAACTGACAGCGGAACTCCTATCTGCGAGTTGTAGCTTTTGGGCGAACGCGTTACATTCTTGTCGTAAGCAAGCAGTTGCGACAGCCATTCCTTCACCATGGTCTTGCCGTTCGACCCTGTAATACCTACGATGGGAATGTCGAACGCCTTGCGATGACAGGTTGTCAGCTGTTGAAGGGCAGCGAGCGTGTTGCCCACTTTCAGGAAGTTTGCGTGTGTATAAAGTGTAGAAAAGTTGTCGGGAACGCTCTCAACCACGAAGTTGCGCACGCCTCGACGATACAATTCGGGAATGTAATGCTGCCCATCGTTGCGGTCGGACTTTAGTGCGAAGAACAGTGTTTCTTCGGGAAAGCAGAGCGAACGGCTGTCCGTCAGTAGGAAACTGATGCTTGCAGCAGTATCACCATACCGTTCTGCGTTTATGAATTGTGTTATTTTTTCTATTGAATAGCTCATTGTTGAAATATTAACAGAAAGCTGACAAGCCGCTATGAAATGTACAAAATCGGTTGCTTTCTATAATTTACAGAATGCAAAGATACTGCAAAAACGAAGCTGCCGTATAGCTTTGACTTTCTTTTTCACCTTTTTTATCCTTATCGTTTCTGTTTTGCTGCACATTCGGGGCATATCCCTTTCAGCATAAAATTCACGTTGGAGAGTTTGTAACCTTCGGGCAGATGAATTTCGGGAATGTCCACTTCGGGCAGACAAGTGGTGCGTTGGCACTGTTCGCAATAGAAGTGGGCGTGCATATCACGGTCGGTTTCGTAGTCGTCGCTCATACAAAGCTCGTAGCGCACAATGTCGTTGCCGTCTTCTACCTGATGCACCACGTGCCGATTGCTGAAAAGTGTGAGCGTGCGGAATATGCTCGACTTGTCGATGGTTTGCAGTTCTGTTTCCAACTCCTTCATCGAAACAGGTCCATTGTATCGAGAAATAGCCTCTGCAATCAATATTCTGTTGGCAGTAGGCTTTACGTTGTGTTTTGTAAGATGCTCTAAAATCTGCTCTAAGTTCATTGGCTTTCTATTATTAATCCGTTGTATTTTTGCGACAATAGCTTTGCCCGCTCCATTGTTTGCGCCATAAATTCCTTGTACTCGATGCCCTCAGGGTTGAAAGGACGGTGGGCAAGGGCTTCTTTCACAGGCTTCCACTCGCGCAGAAATTCTTTGGCTGAGGCTGAGAAATACACATCTACAAGGCGTTCCCAGATATATTCCACAGCCTGCTCGTTGGGGTGCAGCATATCGGCTTTGTAGAAACGATAGTCGCGAAGTTCGTCGTTCACAATCTCGTAGGCTGGAAAATAAGCCACATTGCCGTTGGTATAGTCAGCCATTATTTCGTGAACGGCTAAGAGCAGCGTGGCTTTAGAGAGCTGACTCTCGTGGTAGCCATACTTGGCATAGCGTATCGGGCTGACCGTGAATATTACTTTCACATCGTGGTTGTGCTCTCGCAGCAGTTCTATGGCACGGCACAGATAGTCTTTGCAGGCAGCTATGCTGAGTTCCTGCTCGTCGAAAAGTCGTTGCGGACGCTTGTTGCAGTTGTCTACAATCTCTCCTGTTGCCTTCTCAATGTAGACGTGGTTGGTGCCCAAAGTAATGAAGACGGTGTCGAAAACCTCGCTTCTTCGTTCTACCGTGTGCAGTATCGAAGCTGGGTTGTACATTACACCGAACGGGTTTACAAGGGTTCGGAATTTCCAATCTATAAATTTCTCGCCGATATTGCTTGCGAAACACGAGCCAACGAACAATACACGTTCGCACGGCATTATCTCGAAACTCGGTTTCGGCACATTGACTATCGTTCTAAACTCCATATTTACAAAGGTACTGCTTTTTGTTCAGAAGCACAAAAAGTTTAGAAATGTTTTTCGTAATCTTCTGTTGGAAAGGTGAATTGAATGTGTAGGGGAGTGGTTTACTACGTTCCTTCCACCCACGAAAAAGCAGCGCAGATATGAGGAAAATAATAAATCAAACGCCTATATTAAACCTTTGATTTTGTAAAGATAATTCGGAAAGAAAATGATAATTTCGATTTGACGTTGCGAAAGCGTATGTTTTGCGATGCAAAAGAGCCGCTTTTACCGTGCAAAACCTACGCTTTTACAATGCAAAACAATAGGTTTTATAACACGCTGACAGATAGCTTGTTACGCAATAGATATACTTGTAAAAAATATTTACACTTTTATGGCAGCTTTTCGCCTATATAATAAAGGTATATAGGAGAAGTTGGGCGGTGGATAAAAGGGTTGTTTCTCTGCAGAAAGGCGAAACGATATGCCTGTCTTTCTTATTTAAAATGCCTCACGGTATTTGTTTTCGTCCTTGTCTTCGAGCATAGAAAGGTAGCTGTTGTAGCGACTTTCGGCAATGTAATGCTCTTCCAAGGCTTTGAGAACGGCACAGCCTGGTTCGTGTGTATGGGTGCAGTTGTTGAACCGACACGCTTCGGAGAATTTGAAAATTTCGCGGAAGTAGCTTGTGAGTTCTTCCTTGTCGATGTCGAAAGTGCCAAATCCTTTAATGCCCGGTGTGTCTATGATGTAGCCTCCGTAAGGCAATTGCAGCATTTCGCTGAATGTCGTGGTGTGCATTCCAGTGTTGTGCGAGTCGGAAATTTCTGCAGTACGCAGGTTGGCGTCAGGCAGCAAACCGTTGATAATGGTAGATTTGCCAACGCCGCTATTGCCGCTCAGCAGTGTTACCTTGTCTTTAAGGAGTGGGTGCAGCTGTTCGATGCTTCTTTCTGCTGGGGCATCGTCGGTGGCTTGCAGCGTTACACACTTGTAGCCAATGCTTTCGTACAAGTGGATAGCGGCATCTTGGTATCGCCGTTCGTCGTCGTCGAGCAGGTCGTATTTATTGAAAACCAAGACAACGGGCACACGGTAGGCTTCGGCACTTGCAAGAAAGCGGTCGATGAACGTAGTGGAAGTTTCGGGATAGTTCACTGTAACCACGAGAAAAGCCTGGTCAAGATTGGCTGCTATGATGTGGCTTTGCTTGGAAAGATTGGGCGACTTGCGGATAATATAGTTCTTTCGGTCTTCAATCTCGGAAATAAAGGCGGTTCCTTCTTGGTTGATGATAAGGTGCACGTAGTCGCCCACTGCCACCGGATTGGTGGAGCGGATACCCTTTAAGCGGAAATTGCCCTTTATTTTGCTTTCAATAGTTCGTCCGTCGTCGGTTCTTACGGTGTACCAACTACCTGTATTCTTTATTACTAAGCCACGCATTATAATACAACAAACCCTTTATTTGCCTGCGATGAGGCAAATAAAGGGTAATGTTTTTATACTGTCATAATTTCTTTTTCCTTGTCAGCGAGAAGCGCATCAATCTTCTTGATGTACTTGTCGTGTATCTTCTGCAAGTCTTCCTCTGCGTCTTTTTCCAAGTCTTCTGAAAGTCCGTCCTTGATAGCCTTCTTCAGTTTGTCCTTAATATCTGAACGGGCGTTGCGCACTTCCACCTTTGTGCGTTCGCCAATCTTGTTGCTTTGCTTCACAAGGTCGCGGCGACGCTCTTCGGTTGGCTGTGGAAGGTTGAGGCGGATAAGCTCTCCGTTGTTCTCTGGGGTAATGCCCACGTCAGAGTCCATAATGGCTTTTTCAATATCGCGGATAGCCTTTTTGTCCCACGGCTTGATAGCAATGGTGCGAGGGTCGGGCACTGTTACGGTTGCAACTTGGTTGAGTGGCACCATCGACCCGTATGAACTTACTCGTATTCCATCGAGAATTGCTACGTTGGCACGTCCTGCGCGAATGCGTTGCAACTGCTCGTCGAGATACATAGCAGCCATTTCCATACGCTCTTCGGCCTCGTTTAATGTTTCTTTAACGTCTATCATAAGTATGCGTATTAATTGTTTCTAAATACAAATTTAGGGATTTATTCGTAACTGTGCAAAGTTTATAGGCTTTTTTCTATCGGTTTGTATAGATTTCAGCTGCTAAAATGCGCATAGCTTGCTCTAAGTATTGAGCATCAATATCATCGAAGGCATTCAGCTGTGTGCTGTCGATGTCGAGCACGCCAACCGCTTCGCCCTCCTTATTATATATAGGTACCACGATTTCCGAACGAGAAAGCGAGCTGCAGGCTATGTGTCCGGCAAACTGTTCTACGTCTGGAACAACGAGCGTGCGACGCTCTGCGAAGGCTGTTCCGCAGACGCCTTTTCCCACAGGAATGTTGTAACAGGCGGGAGTGCCTTGGAAGGGACCCAACTGCAACGTGTTTTCCTTGTTCAGAAAGTAGAAACCTGTCCAGAAAAAGGCGTCAAATGTGTGGTGAATGGCTGCCGAAACGTTTGCCAAGACGCCAACCTTGTTGTCTGCTTCGCCTTCTATGAGGGCGGCAATTTGCTTTAATAATAGTTCGTATGTTTCTTTTTTATTCATTGGTTCTTTATTTGTTTATGCATTTATGGCTGCCATTTCGGCTTCCACCATATTGGTTAGTTCTACGAATTGTGCAATCGTCAGCTGTTCGGGGCGTTTTGTCATTACTTCCTGCTCGTAGAAACCTTCGCGCGGTTTGGCTGGGAACATCTGGCGCAGGCTTACTCGCAGCATCTTGCGGCGTTGGTTGAACACGGTCTTTACCAAACGCTTGAAAAGCTTTTCGTCGCAATCGAGCTTGCTGACGTTGTTGCGTGTCATTCTGATAACGGCACTCTTTACCTTTGGAGGTGGATTGAATACGTCTTCATCGACCGTAAACAAGTATTCCACATCGTACCACGCTTGGATTAATATCGAAAGAATGCCATACGTTTTGTTGCCCGGTTGCGCTGCCATACGCAAGGCAACTTCACGCTGTATCATACCCGTACAACAGGGAATGAGGTCTTTGTAGTCGAGCATCTTGAAGAATATCTGCGATGAAATATCGTAGGGGTAGTTGCCTGTAAGAACAAACTGCCTGCCGCCGAATACGTCTTCGAGTTGCATACGCAGAAAATCCTCACCCAAGATGTTCTCTCGTAGGGTTGGGAACCTCTCGTATAGGTACGCCACGCTCTCAGCGTCTATTTCCACAGCTTTCACTTCTCGGGGCTTTTCCACAAGATATTGGGTGAGCACTCCCATACCTGGCCCTATTTCTAAGACTGGTATATCGGGACAAGCGTCCACGGTGTCGGCAATGCGCTTCGCTATATTCAGGTCGGTTAGAAAGTGCTGTCCGAGGTTCTTTTTGGGCTTTACTAATTTCATAAATTTTCTTTATTTGGCTACAAAGTTAGAAAATTTATTTTGTTTTTAAAAGCATTTATAGTATCTTTGCTTTCAGAATGGGAACGAAGAAGTTGCTCTATAATATCGTTAAAATTGTGCTACCTCTTATTTTGGGCGGTGGCATTCTTTATTGGATGTATCGGGGCTTCGACTTCGTGCAGATGCGCAAGGTGGTGATGAACGAAATGGATTGGACGTGGATGTTGCTGTCTATGCCGTTCGGAATACTTGCACAAACCTTTCGTGGTTGGCGTTGGAAGCAGGTGTTGGAACCTATGGGCGAGCAAACACGCAATTCTGTTTGTGTCAATTCCATCTTCCTTTCCTATGCTGTCAGCCTTGTGATACCTCGTGTTGGCGAGTTTGCACGCTGTGGTGTGCTGAACCGTTACGATAAGGTGTCGTTTCCGAAAGCTTTGGGAACAGTTGTTACCGAGCGAGCAGTGGACACTGTCATCGTGTTGCTGATAACAGCAGTCGCCATTCTGTCGCAGATAAAAGTGTTTACAAACTTTTTCTTCAGGACAGGAACGAGCGTAGACAACGTCTTCAATAAGTTTTCAGCAACTGGTTGGCTTGTTACGGGCATTTGTGCATTGGCTGTTGTAATCTTGTTGTACATCATTCGCCGCCATATACCTATATATAAAAAGGTGAAAGATGCGCTGGCGGGAATTTGGCAAGGCGTTATTTCGGTGAAAGACGTAAAGAACATTCCACTATTCGTGTTTTACAGCGTGGCTATATGGGGCAGTTACTTCCTCCACTTCTACTTAACGTTCTTCTGTTTTCAAGAAACAAGCTCGCTGGGTGTAACTTGTGCGTTGGTGTGCTTCGTTGTTGGCTCGATTGCAGTTATTGTTCCAACGCCAAATGGTGCAGGACCGTGGCATTTTGCAGTGAAGACAATGCTTATACTCTACGGTGTGGTCGATGTAAGGGCACTCTATTTCGTGCTAATCGTGCATACGCTGCAAACGCTGTTGGTGATTTTGCTTGGCATCTACGCTTGGATAGCCTTGGCATTCACGCACAAGGAAGCGTTGAAAACAAGCAACGTTGATAATTAAGAAACAGATATAAAACAAACATATACTAACCCTTTAAAATAAACAAAACTATGAGTGAAATTAGAAATCTCAGCCCAGAGCTTCTTTGGCGTAACTTTGACGATTTGACACAAATACCACGTCCAACTGGACACATGGAAAAAGTGCAGGCTTTCTTGCTCGATTTCGCAAAGAAAGTTGGGGTTGAAGCATTTGTAGACCCAGCTGGTAATGTTGTAATGCGCAAGCCAGCTACTCCAGGTTACGAAAACCGTAAAGGCGTTATACTTCAGGCTCACATGGATATGGTACCACAGAAGAGCCCTGACAGCAACCATAACTTTGAAACAGACCCTATCGAAACTCACATTACCGATGGTTGGGTGTATGCAAACAATACGACACTCGGTGCTGACAACGGTGCTGGCGTTGCTGCCATCATGGGTGTTATGGAAGACAAGAGTTTGAAACACGGACCTATCGAAGGACTTATTACAAGGGACGAAGAGACGGGTATGTTCGGTGCAAACGACCTTCCTGCAGGCGAATTGCAAGGTGATATACTGCTGAACTTAGACTCTGAAACATGGGGCAAGTTCGTTATCGGCTCGGCTGGCGGTGTTGATATAGACTCAACATTGAAGTATAAGGAAGTTGCCAACGACCAAGAAACAGCTGTTAAGGTTACATTGAAGGGCTTCCGTGGTGGCCACTCTGGTCTTGAAATACACGAAGGACGTGCTAACGCAAACAAGGAAATGGTACGTTTCGTTCGCAACGCTATGGCTGAACTTGGTGCTCGCTTAGCTGTATGGCAAGGTGGCAATATGCGCAATGCCATTCCTTTCAAGGCAGAAGTTGTACTTGCACTGGCTAAAGACAAAGTTGCAGCACTCAAAGAAATGGTGGAAGCACAGCGTCAATTGATTGAAAGTGAGTTTAAAACGATTGAAAGCAATGTTGAATTCTTTGTTGAAGACGCAGAAAAACCTGCTGCACTTGTTCCTGCAGAAATCCAGGACAACATCATCAACGCTATCTATGCAGTTCACAATGGCGTTTTGCGTATGATTCCTGCTTATCCTGAAGTTGTTGAAACTTCTTCTAACCTTGCCATAGTAAACATTGATGCAAACAATACTCACTTTAAAATCCTTGTTCGTTCTGCTCGTGAAGATATGAGAGAATACCTTGCAACACAGATTAAGAGTTGTTTCGACTTGGCTGGTATGAAGACAGAGCTCAGCGCAAGATACAATGGCTGGGACCCAAATCCAAACAGCGAAATCTTGAACTTGTTGGAGAAGGTATATAAAGAACAAACAGGCGAAGATGTAATTGTACAAGCAGACCATGCAGGACTCGAATGTTCAATTATTCTTGGCAAGTATCCGCACCTCGACGTTGTTAGTCTTGGTCCGACTATCCGTAGTCCACACACATCAACAGAACGCTTCAAGATAGACACCGCACAGCCTTTCTGGGACTTGTTGGTGAAGACTTTGGAAGAAATTCCTGCTAAATAAAGAAGATTTTGCAGTTAAATAAGGCAGCAAACCACTGCTTATTATAACACAACAAATCCGTTAGTCAAGTTAAAAACTTTGTGTTTTACTTGTGCTAACGGATTTTTTTGTCTACTTTTGCAAGCGTAAAATCAATATTTTAATTTATAATGGACGATTACCTTTCGAATATTTTAAACGAATAACGTGAGGATAGCAGCCTGATAGATGCTAATCCCCACCATAACTAAACTAATTGGAGATTAGCAAAATGAAGACATATTGGAATATTAGCGGAAAGCTGAATACGATAAAGGAATGGCAGCCTAACTGCTGGATACAGGTTACTTGCCCTACCGAGCAAGAACAACAGGAATTAGAAGAAACTTATAATATCCCCGATTATTTTATTTCGGACATTAGCGATACCGACGAGCGTGCACGTTACGAGTACGACGACGGTTGGATGCTCATCATCTTGCGTATTCCCTACGTAAAGGAAATACGTTCCCGCACACCTTATACGACAGTGCCTTTGGGTATTATCCACAAGCGCGACGTAACCATTACGGTGTGCAACTTCGAGACCAATATGATGCTCGACTTTGTTTCGTTCCAGCAAAAGCGTGGAGAGGGCTTCACCGACTATGTGGATATGATATTCCGACTTTTCCTTTGCTCTGCCGTTTGGTACTTGAAACGATTGAAACAGATAAGCACCCTTATCGACAAAGCGAAGCACAACCTTGACCAAGAGGTGAACAATGAAAGCCTTATCGGCTTGAGTCGCCTGCAAGATTCGCTCACTTACTTTGTTACATCTATTCGTGGCAACGAGAATTTGTTGGCTAAACTGAAGTTTAAACTGCAGGTCGATGAGTTGGACGCCGACCTAATCGAAGACGTAAACATCGAGATGAGCCAGGCACGCGAAACTGCGAGCATCTACACCGACATTCTCGAATCAACAATGGATACCTATTCGAGCATCATCAACAACAACATGAACACAGTGATGCGTACGCTTACATCGGTATCTATTATTATGATGTTCCCCACACTCATCGCTTCGCTTTTCGGAATGAATCTCATAAATGGTATGGAAGCTTCAAGGTGGGGATTTGTAATTGCACTCATTATTTCTGTTTTCGTATCGGGACTGACGTGGTGGATACTGCGCCACAAACGCTTAATATAGCGCAAACAGTGTCAATATAGTACGAAAACAAGCAAAACAAATATAATTTTTAAATCTAAGTATAAAAAAGAAAGTATAAATTTAGGTGGTTTAAAACTTTTTATCTAAGTTTGCACTTTAATAGATAGTATTGCGCTTGCGGCTATTATATAAGGTGGCTGGGGCGCAAAATCAATGAAAAAACTCGAATCATAAACTAACAGTGAAATGATGGACTCTCAAGAGAATGCCCTTAATCAGGGAACAGAAGAAGTAAAGCAGTCTGAAACGACTGCAGAACAAACCGTAAACGAAGCCGAAACAACAGCAGAAACTGCACAGGAAACGGCAACAGCGGCAGCTGACAACCAACAATTAAGGGAAGAAGACACCCTCGCAAACAAAGTCTATAACTCTAAAAAGGAGATTGTAGAACGAGTAAAGACAATTGCCGACAGCGAGGAAACTCCAGAGAAAGCAGAAATAGACCATCTGAAGACATCGTTCTATCGACTTCATGTTGCTGAGCGCGAAGCGCAGCAAAAGGCTTATCTTGAAGCAGGTGGCGAGCCAGAGAAGTATCAGGTGATGCCCGATGAAGAGGAAGAAGCGTTCAAAGCAGCAATGGCTGTTATCAAGGAGAAACGCCAAAAAGCATTCTTGGAACAGGAAGACCTTAAGCAAGAGAACCTGAAGAAGAAAGAAGCCATTATTGAAAAGATAAAAACGATGGCTACAACACCAGAGGAAGCAAACAGTAACTTCCAGGAATTTAAGGTGTTGCAGCAAGAATGGAAAACCATAAAGCCCGTTCCAGCCGAAAAGGTTAACGAATTGTGGCGCAACTACCAACTATATGTTGAGCAGTATTACGACTTACTGAACCTCAACCGCGAAGCACGCGAATACGATTTCAAGAAGAATCTTGAGAAGAAAACACAACTTTGCGAAGCTGCAGAGAAGCTTGCAGACGAGTCGGACGTTATCAGTGCTTTCCACCAACTACAAGATTTGCACCAAGAATATCGCGAAACAGGTCCTGTTGAAAAGGAACTTCGCGAGCAAGTATGGCAGCGTTTCAAGGCAGCCAGCACAGTAATCAACAAGCGTCATCAGCAGCATTTTGAAGAAATACGTGCTGAAGAAGAAGAAAATCTTGTAAAGAAGACTGCACTTTGCGAGAAGATTGAGGACATCGTAAAGCAGGAACGCAAGAACACAAGCGACTGGGACAGCCAGTCAAAAGAAATCATAGCTTTGCAGCAAGAGTGGAAAACCATTGGTTTTACACCTCAGAAGATGAACACTAAAATATTTGAACGCTTCCGTGCTGCATGCGATGAGTTCTTCACAAAGAAAGGCGAATACTTCAAAGAACTGAAAGAAAAGTACGCCGAAAACGCAAAGCGCAAGCAAGAACTTGTAGAAAAGGCGCAGGCATTGAAAGATTCTACCGATTGGAAGAAGACTTCAGACAAGCTCATTGCCCTTCAGAAGGAATGGAAAACCATCGGAATGGTGCCAAAACGATTGGGCGACCAACTCTGGGAAGACTTCCTTGCAGCGTGCAACCACTTCTTCGAAGCCCGCAACGCAGTGCATGCTGACGAGCGTAACGAGGAACGCGAGAACCTTGCAAAGAAGAACGAGATTATAGAAAAGCTCAAACAACTTGCCGAAGGTGCAGTAGAGAACCTGCAGGAAGAAATGCGCAAGCTCACCGATGAGTTCAACTCGATAGGCCACGTGCCATTCAAAGAGAAGGACAAGATGTTCAAAGAGTATCACGAAACACTCGACAAACTCTACAAAACATTAAACATCAAGGCTTCTCGTCGCCGTATGGACAACTTCCGCAACAACTTGAAAAAGGTTGCACAGCGTGGCGAAAACGCTATCGACAACGAACGCGGACGCCTTATGCGTCGCTTCGAGCAGCTGAAGCAGGAAATAAACACTTACGAAAACAACCTCGGCTTCCTCAATATCAGCAGCAAGAAGGGCAATAGCCTTATCGACGATATGAACCGCCGTGTGCAGAAGCTGAAAGACGAATTGGCAGAAACAAAGCAAAAGATAAAGACTATCGACGCTGAAAAGAAAGATTAAACCTTTCGTTCGCATATAAATAAAAAGGCACTCCTATATAGGAGTGCCTTTTTGTTTGGGTATAACAACTTGTCTGCTTAGTTTTATTTTGATAAAGCAACGAATTCAATGGAAGGTTGGTCGGGGAGTTGATTTTCTTTTTCTTGCTTATGACAAGAGCTGAAAAACGCCCTTGTTTTGTAAAGATTATTTATAGGAAAAATAGTAATTTCGATTTGACGTTGCGAAAGCGGCTCTTTTGCAAGGTAAAACAGCCGCTTTTACCGTGCAAAACCTACGCTTTTGCTTTGTAAAACAATAGGTTTTGCAAAGTGTTGATAACTAAGAGGTTATGCGATATATGTACTGGTGAAAAATATTTACACATTTATGGTCTATCAAAAAAAGCCAAACAGCTGAATTGCTATTTGGCTTTTTGTTGTGTTGGGATACTCGGACTCGAACCAAGAATAACAGGACCAGAATCTGTTGTGTTACCATTACACCATATCCCAATATGTTTGCATCTCTTTCCGATTTGCGGTTGCAAAGTTACTACTTTTTTAGTGAAGTGCAAAAATTATCCGAACTTTTTTTCAAATTCTTGTTTTCTGCGGGTATGAATTCCTTTTTACGGTAATGTTGGCTTTCTATCGTAAGCTCTCTTGTCTTATTTTGTCAGTCTTGTATTATTTTCTGAAAGTCTGTAAAATTGTGTTCTGCGATTGTTTTAAATTCGCAAAATAAAACAAATTTATTTTGTCCTTCAACGCATTTGCAGTATCTTTGTACCTTAATAAAATAAAGTATTTTTAATGAACGCAGAAAAGAAATTAGTAGAAACAATTGTAGAAGGAATACAAGAGAAAAAAGGACATGGCATAGTTATTGCAGATTTATCAAAGATTGATGGTACTATCTGTAAATATTTCGTGATATGCCATGGCAATTCTCCGCAACAAGTGGAAGCCATTGCAGGGTCGGTAAGCGACTATGTTCGCGAATGCCACGGAGAAAAACCTATCAATTGTGTCGGACTCGGCACCAATCAATGGGTGGCAATAGACTACGCCGATGTGCTTGTGCACGTCTTTATTCCAGAAACAAGAGAGTATTACGACCTCGAACATCTGTGGGAAGATGCTGCATTAACGCAAATCGCTGACTTGGACTAAGACTGTTGCCACGTAGTAAACAGTTTTATTTATCTTTATCAAATGAATTAAATGGACAATCAGAATCCAAACAACAAGCCAAAAATGCCAAAGTTCAATATGAACTGGTTGTATATTATGGCACTTATTTTTGCTGTACTCTTCTTCTCGTCGAGGGGGATGGAAAGTATGTTTTCAGCAGGCGAAAGCACTAAAAAGGAATATACCACTTTTGTAAACTACATTAATAAGGGGTATGCCACACGTGTTGTAATCAACAAGAAGGAAAGTACGCTCCGTATGTATGTCAGTCCCGACCACGTGCGCGATATATTCAAGAAAGGCGTAGACCAAGTAGGAAAGTCGCCTTATATCACGGTGGAAATTGGTTCGATAGACAATCTCGAAACCTTCTTGAATGCTGCTATCAAGCAAAAGAAGATTTCGGGTTACAGCTATGAGAATAAGGACGAGCACGGTTTTACTAATGTGATTATCGGATTGTTGCCTTGGATTCTTCTCATTGGCTTCTACTTCTACTTAATGAGACGTATGAATGGTGGCGCAGGCAGTGGCGGCGGTGTGTTCAGCGTAGGCAAATCGAAAGCCAAGATATACGAAAAGGGTGGCGAAATAGGCGTTACCTTTAAAGATGTAGCGGGTCAGGAAGGCGCAAAGCAAGAAGTACAAGAGATTGTAGAGTTCTTGAAGAACCCTAAGAAATACACCGAGCTGGGTGGTAAGATACCAAAGGGCGCATTGCTTGTGGGTCCTCCGGGAACGGGTAAGACGTTGCTGGCAAAGGCTGTAGCGGGCGAAGCAGGTGCTCCGTTCTTTTCTATGAGTGGTTCCGACTTTGTCGAAATGTTTGTGGGTGTAGGTGCAAGCCGTGTTCGCGATGCGTTCCGACAAGCCAAAGAGAAAGCACCATCTATTATATTCATCGACGAAATTGATGCAGTGGGTCGTGCTCGCTCGAAGAATCCATCTATGGGAGGCAACGACGAACGCGAGAATACGCTGAATGCGCTGCTCACAGAGATGGACGGATTCGGTACAAACAGCGGCGTTATCGTATTGGCAGCTACCAACCGTGTAGATATGCTCGACAAGGCACTGCTCCGTGCAGGACGTTTCGACCGACAAATCCACGTTGATTTGCCCGACTTGCCAGAACGTAAGGCCATCTTCCAAGTGCATTTGCGCCCATTGAAGTTGGAGAAAAATCTCGATATAGACCTTCTTGCACGCCAGACTCCAGGCTTTTCTGGTGCTGATATTGCCAACGTGTGTAACGAGGCTGCGCTGATTGCGGCTCGCCACAACAAAGAAGCCGTGGGCAGACAGGATTTCTTAGATGCGGTAGACCGTATCATTGGCGGTTTGGAGAAGAAGACAAAGATACTTACGGCAGGCGAAAAGCGCACCATAGCCCTTCACGAAGCTGGGCACGCCACCATCAGTTGGTTCTGCGAACACGCCAATCCGTTGGTGAAAGTGAGCATTGTACCACGTGGTCAGGCACTCGGTGCTGCGTGGTATCTGCCCGAGGAACGTCCTATTACGACCAAAGAGCAGATGCTTGACGAAATGTGCTCGCTTCTTGGTGGACGTGCGGCAGAAGAACTCTTCACTGGACACATATCAACGGGAGCAATGAACGACCTTGAGCGTGCCACAAAGAGCGCATTCGGAATGATAGCCTACGCAGGTATGGGCGATAAGCTGCCAAACATCTGCTACTACAATAACGACCCCGGATTCCAGAAACCCTATTCGGAAACGACAGGAAAAATCATTGACGAGGAAGTTCTGAAGATGGTGAACGAGCAGTACGACCGTGCGAAAGCGATACTGACAGAGCACAGCGAGGGGCACGCCAAACTGGCACAGCTGCTTATTGAGCGTGAAGTGATAATGGCAGAGGACGTGGAAGAGATTTTCGGCAAACGTCCGTGGGTAAGCCGTACGTTAGAATTGATGGAGGCGGAAGAGAATGCAAAGTTGTCGCTCGATGCCATGCCCGATAGCGTGAAGCAAGCACAGGCAGAACACGAAGCAGCTGTCAGACAAGCAGAAGTGAACGATGAAGCAAATGTTGAGACCACCGAAGAAGATGTTGAAACTAAAAAACAATAGAGCATAATGACAGACAAGCAGAAGAACCTCGTTACACGTGCCATTACAGGCGTACTCTTTGTGGGTGTTATGGTGGCAGGGTTTATGGCACCGCACTACATGATAGTGCTTTTTGCCCTCATTACAGGTATGACTTTGTGGGAATACACAGGGCTGGTATCGCAAATCGAAGGCGTCAGCGTAAATCGTTTCATATCTGTTGTGGCAGGTGTCTACTTCTTTGTAGCACTGGCAGGATTGCGGTTGGGATACGTGAAAGACTTCAGCGTGTTTGTTCCTTACATTCTTACAATCGTCTATCTCATCATTGCCGAACTGTATCTAAAGAACGAAAACCCAATAAACAATTGGGCGTACACCATGTTAGGGCAGATGTATATCGCGTTGCCCTTCTCCATGATTAACGTTCTGGCTTTCCAGCACGATGCGAACGGCAACATAATGGCTGATATGCTTTTACCTTTAAGCATCTTCATCTTCCTGTGGACAAACGATACGGGAGCCTATTGTTCGGGTTCGCTCTTTGGCAAGCACAAGCTCTTTCCACGCATCAGTCCAGCAAAGAGCTGGGAAGGCAGCATTGGCGGTGGTATTTTTGTCATTGCCGTGGCTGTGTTGATAGGCTATCTCACCGAGAATCCATCAGCACCAAATGCGCTCACTATTCCTCAATGGGTCGGACTGGGCATAGTCGTGGCAGTCTTTGGCACTTGGGGCGACCTCGTTGAAAGTCTGTTTAAACGCACGCTTGGCATAAAGGACAGCGGGAACATACTTCCCGGACACGGCGGAATGCTCGACCGTTTCGACTCTGCACTTATGGCTATTCCTGCCGCAGTGGTTTATCTTTATGCGCTCACGCTGATTTAATAAGATATACTCAGCATACACTTGTAAAGCTGAAAAAGAGCAAACGATCCGTGTCAGCAGCGAGTTTCGGATTCCCGGCGAGTATAAAAGGAAAGGGAACACGATAACCATGTGCTTCACCCTTGACGACAAGCAGAAGGAACCCGCCGTGCTGATGTTTGAGGTCAAGGAAGACGGCAAGGCACTTGTGGGAAAGAATGGCGGTGTTTTCGTCAAGACCGATAAATAAATTGTATTAATCGCTTCCGTTGCAGCGGGGGCATAAAACAGAAAAAAATATGTTATTCTTTTGGTGGAAAAAGTACGATGGCGCATGGTTGGCGTCACAAATATCATTTGTAGGCACATTATTAATAACGGTTACAACAATAATGCTGGGAGCTTTAGTGAATATGCACTTTTCCTCTGTGCCTGAATGGGTCATCATTGTTGTAATGGCGGTAATTTTCAGCATATTGAAATATCTGTTGAATAGGCTAACAGACAAAATAGCGAACCGAACTATTAAAAAGGAAGCGAAAGAACAAAAACGTTGGGCTACTACTGCCAATGTTACTTTGCAGACACCCGCCTCATTAACAATAATCCGCGATCCAAGCCCTGTTGCGGTACTTGTGCCTACAATTATATATCTTAATAACATAGAGGTCGCATCAATAAAAAACAGGGAATCCGTAACCATACCTCTAAAGATGAAAAACAATCTGTTACAGACAAATTCAGTCGTTGGACTTAACGGCCGATTGGAAAGATATGAATTTGCTGTACAGGACGGTGCACGTGTCACAATTCATGTGAAGGGCGGTATTTTTGATAAAAAGAACGTTGTGTGGCATTAGAGAAATCTCAGGGAAAACGCATTATAATATCTTCCTGTTCATAATCTTTTTCCTTTTATCATTGCTACCTTTGTATGCTATGAGTATAGCAGAACAAAAGCACGGCAGATAGCAGTTAGTCATCATCTCTGGTGAGATAGCACGGCACGACACCCGTATGGAGCGTTGCTGGATACATGATGCACAGACTATCGTCTTCGTTATCCTTTGCGCCGTCCTCTGCAGCTTACACCAGCTGAGACGAGATTGCTGAGTATGGTCGTTGCAGGAAGAACCTGATGGAAGAATACCTCGGTCCCCTGTCCTCAATGCTTTCCCATGATACCATCTCGCGTTTCTTCTCCCTGCTGAAGCCCACTGACTTCGAGAGCGAGTACCGCAAGTGGGTGGAAATGCTATTCCGCCGCAGGTCGAATCCGTCAGCAAGGAAGAATGTGTCAGCCTTTTACGGCAAGGAAATCACTGGTGCCCGTGAGAGCGACGGTACTCCCGTTAGAATCATCAGTGCCTTCTCGACCGAATACGGCATATCTTTGAGACAGAAGACCATCGGTGGCAAGAGCAATGAAATCCCCGCCATGCAGGGATAGACATCAGGGACACCGCCTTCACGGCTGATGCCCTGAACTGCCAGCGGGTTACCTGCCGGACCTGCGTGGCCGTCGGAGAGCGGCTCTATCTGGGTGCCGTCAACGACAAGTGGGCAGGCGTGGGGAGTTTCGGCCCTGTAACGATGGAGGGAACTGGACGGGTAACCCAGACAAGGAACTTCATCACCTCCCTTCCCATGGATGCCGGACGTTTCCTTGAGGTGGCAAGAAGCCATTGGGGCGTGGAGAACGGACTTCACTGGCGGCTGGACGTGGACTTCCGTGAGGATGACACCAGAAAGAAAAGGAATGCAGCCAAGAACTTTTCCCTCATATGTAAGATGCCCATGGCTATCCTTGCCTTTGACCAGACAAAGCTGCCCATGTCACGGAAGAAGCAGAAAATGGCTTTGAACGAACAGTATTTCAGGGAAATGATGGAAAAGGTAAGCAAAAAGAAAGAATTATAATGCGTTTTCCCTGAAAGCCAGTATTATTATTCATTGTATATAGTATGATAATCAATTATCATACCGATGTTAATCAATTAGCATGCTGATGTTAATCAATTATCATATTGATGACAATCAATTATCATACTGATGATAATGTATTATTATACAGATAAATCGAAAGAAACTTTCAGCTTCTTTTGCTATTCTTGAGGTACAACGTTCTGTTAAAATCCTAAATTTTAGGTATTGTGTGAGTAAGTGAATGGTGGTACCTTTGCATTGCAAAAAAATATTATCGATAAAAAGCTGAACACTAAGAGAAGGTTCACAATACTTTAGTATAAGAAGTTAACAATTAAAAGAACAAAAATGAAACAAAAGTACATAAAAGCCCTCAATGGGTTTAAACTAATAATAGTTGTTGTATTGGCACTGCTACCAATGGCAGCAAGTGCAAACGAGGAGTTGAAAACAAATGCAAACGTAGTGGGACACGTAACGGACAAAGCCACTGGTGAGCCAATACCGCACGTGGCAGTGCAGGTGCTGGGTACGATGATAGTCAGCGTTACCAATGCGGAGGGGTATTACCATCTGGAAGACTTGCCACTTGGCAAGCAAACAATAGAGGCTCGTGCCACGGGATACCACGCTGAAAGGCAGACGATTGAAGTGGAGAAGAACGCAAGGCTGACAACAGATTTTGTATTGAAGACTGATGAAATATCGTTGGACGAAGTTGTGGTATCGTCAAATCGCAGCATATCGTTGCGACGCAACGCACCAACGTTGGTGAACGTGATAGATACGCGCACGTTCAACATCACCAATTCCATGTGTCTGGCACAAGGTCTGAACTTTCAGCCCGGTGTGCGCACCGAAGACAATTGCGCCAACTGTGGTTTCTCGCAAGTGCGTATAAACGGGTTAGACGGGCATTATTCGCAGATACTTATCGATTCTCGTCCCGTGTTTTCAGCCTTGCAGGGCGTTTACGGCTTGGAGCAGATACCTGCCAATATGATAGAGCGGGTAGAAGTAGTGCGAGGTGGAGGCTCGGCATTGTATGGCTCGTCGGCAATAGGTGGAACCATCAACATTATTACGAAAGAACCATTGAGCAATTACGCTGAGTTGGCGCATACGTTCACGGCTTACGAAGGAGGAAAGACATTCGATAACAATACCACGGTGAACACTTCCATCGTGTCGAGCAATAATAAAGCAGGCTTCTCTGTCTATGGGCAGAGCCATAATCGTGGCGGTTACGACAGAGACCAAGACGGCTTTACCGACCTTCCAAAACTAATCAACAAAACCATTGGTATGGGTGCTTTCCTGCGATTGAACAACTATTCCAAGCTGAAACTGCAATACCACGCTTTGAACGAATATCGTCGTGGTGGCAACAACCTGCACCTGCCTGTACACGAATCGAATATTGCAGAAAAACTCGACCATAATATCAATGGCGGTTCGCTGAGTTACGACCTCTTCACTCCTAACGGATTGAACCATCTTACGGCTTATGCTTCGTTTCAAACCGTATCGCGCGACAGCTATTATGGTGGTGCGGGCGACGGTTCGGAAGAAAGCAAGGCTGAGGCTTTGAAGGCTTACAGCAAGACCCACGACACGAACTTAATGGGAGGTATGCAGTTTGTTCACAACTTCGGGCGTTTGCTTTTTATGCCTGCCGACCTTACTTTGGGGGCTGAATATACCTACGATGCACTGAAAGACCACGCACTCGGCTACGATGTCATTACCCGACAAACCGTGCGGACTGGTAGCTTGTTCCTGCAAAACGAATGGAAGAACGAACATTGGGGCATACTCTTGGGTGGGCGTCTCGACAAGCACAATCTCATCAACCATCTTATTTTCAGTCCGCGAGTGAATCTGCGCTTCAACGCAACTCGCAATGTTCATTTGCGTTTAACTTACGCAGGCGGATTCCGTGCACCACAGACATTCGATGAAGATTTGCATACGAGTATGGCAGGCGGTGAGCGGATAAAAACCTATTTGGCGAAAGACTTGAAGGAAGAACGCTCTAACAGTTTGAGCCTCTCAGCCGATATGTACTATAACTTCGGCAATGTGCAGACCAACTTCTTGGTGGAAGCCTTCTATACACACCTGAACAACGTGTTTGCACAGCGTGTTTTGAAGGAACGCGACGAAAATGGCATTCGCATTCTCGAACGTTTCAATGCCCATCAGGCAACAGTCTGGGGTATGAATGCAGAGGGAAAGGCTGTATTCTCTAAGTGGTTCTCTTTGCAAAGCGGACTCACAGTGCAGCGCAGCGAATACAAAGACGCTGTGGAATGGGACGAAGATGCGCCTGCCGAAAAGAAGTTTTTGCGTACACCGAACGTATATGGCTACTTCACGATGCAGTCGTCGCCCGTTAAACGTTTGTCCATAGCCCTTTCAGGCAACTATAATGGACGTATGCTCGTAGGGCACGCAGCAGGTTCAGGCGTAGAAAAGCCTGTGGCGGTGCGCACGCCATCGTTCTTCACATTGAGTTTAAAGGCAAGTTACGATTTCGATATTTACAAGCAAGTAAAGGCGCAGCTCAATGCGGGCATACAGAATATAGGTAATGTTTACCAGCGCGATTTAGACAAAGGCTGGAACCGCGACGCTTCCTATATCTATGGTCCGTCGCTCCCACGCTGTTTCTATGTAGGGGTGAAACTGACATATTAAGAAACTCGATTCCGCTAACGGGCGAATTAATATAATTCAACATTTTTTCTCTATTTCTTGCATTTGTCGAAAAAAAGATTTACATTTGCAAGTGATAGTCTAATAAATGTCAATTATTTAAGCCCGAATACGATGAAACCATTAGCGGAAAGCATTTTGGCAAGCCATTATACAACGCACCGAGACAATGGTGTAGGTCTGCTTTATGCGTCCGCTATTCGCTGTTCTCGTCTGTTCAAAGACGTCCGTTTGAGAATCTTGAACACTTCTGTACCATTGGTACATCTTGCATTCTCAACCGATAAAATCCTACGAATGCCCTGCCTGTATCTCCGACAAAAGGAGGTTCAGGCGGGGCATTCTGCATTTTTCTACCCCCGTTGATTTAAGGATAGGGTAGCACTTCATCACGACAAATCACCTTATTATTCATCAATAAAAATAAAAGATTATGAAAAGAAAAGCATTACTTTCATTTATTCTCGCCGCAATGGCAACAATGTGGGCAGGCACAACACAAGCTCAAGAGTATTACGACCTTACCATTGCGCTTACACAAGTAAATTCTATAAACTGCAAGAACCTATCCTTTATTAAAGGTGTGAGTGGCACTGTAAAGTACGACGATGAAACAAAGACCCTTACATTGGAGAATGCAACCATCGTAGGAGATAAGTATAAAACTGCCATTTCTTCTAAAATTGATGGCTTGATAATTAAGGTTATCGGCAAAAATAAGCTGCAAACAGAAACTGGTTCTGGTATTCTGTATGAAAACTCGATTACTATTACTGGTGGCGGAACACTCGATATAGAGTGTCAGAAGAACTGTGCCATCTATGCAAACAAGGGCAATCTCACCATCGAAGATTGTACCATAAACGCTAAAAGTAAAGAATACGGCATTGCAGGATATAATGGTACAACCGAGAATCTTACAATAAAGAATGCTGCAATAACAGCAGAAGGTACAGAAAAAGGTTCTATTTGTGATTTTGCTACTCTCACTATGATTGGTAGTAAAATATCTGAACCTTCAGGCGCAGCGTTCGACCCATCAATACACTGTGTGGCTTTGAACGGAGAGAAAGTTACAAGCAAGGTGGTAATTGTCAAAGATGCAACAAGCATTGAGGCTCCAACAGTCAATGCCACAGCTGCACAAGGCATCTATACCCTTAGCGGCGTGCGTGTATCTAACGAGTTGAAAGACTTGCCCAAGGGCATCTACATCGTGAACGGCAAGAAAGTGGTGAAGCAGTAAAAAGCAATTAATTTCCGTACCCAGTAAGGGTACGGAACACCGCCTACCATTATGAACCTATCGCTTTCAGAATAAACAACATACCGTCTATATTAGGAGAGGAATCCAGCAGGATAATTTATTTTATTATTCATCATTAAAGAACAAAAGAATTATGAAGAAAAAAGCATTATTTTCACCCATTCTCGTCATAGTGGCGATAATGTGGGCAGGAACAGCACAAGCGCAGGCGGAAGATTACGAACTCTTGATAGCTGGCGTGCAAGTTACTTCCGACAACTGCAACGACCTTTCCGTGATTGACGGCGTGAAAGGTACTGCGAAGTACGACAATGCTACCAAGACCCTCACACTCGACAACGTAACTATCCAAAACACAGCAGAAACTATAAATGGCACTGGCATCTACAATATTATCGATGGCTTAACCATTCGTCTTATCGGTAACAACACTGTTACTGCAGAGAAGAGTGTAGGACTGTGGAATGGACGAGACGATGCCATCACTATCACGGGCGGTGGCAGTCTTACGATAAATGCCTCGACCACGGCGAGCAACAAAAACTATCAAAAAGGCATTTTCAATCGAGGTTCTATCACCGTGAGTGATTGCACCGTGGAAGTGAGTGCAGGGGAATACGGACTTTGTGATGGCTATTGGAAATTTGAACGTTGCAATATGCGCGTTAAGGGTAGCGGTATGAGTGGCGACCAGTATGCAGGCAGTATCAGTTGGGTGTGGGATAATAAGCCCGAGTTCACTGGTTGCGGTGTTACATCGCCCACAGGAGCGTACTGGAAAGAGTTCCAAGATGGCGAATACACCTACTATACTCTCTTTGGCGCAGACGACAAGGTCGTAACCGATTGGGTAACTATTACGTCCGACCCTAATACCATTGAGGCTCCAACAGTCAATGCCACAGCTGCGCAAGGCATCTATACCCTTAGCGGTGTGCGTGTATCTAACGAGTTGAAAGACTTGCCTAAGGGCATTTACATTGTGAACGGTAAGAAAGTGGTGAAGTAGTAAAAGCGATTAACTTTCGCATTCTTATTGGGTACGGAACACCGCTTGTCATTATGAATCTAACATTTTTCAAATAATAGCACGCCGCCCCTGCTTTGAAGCAGGAGTGGCAAAGCACATAACGGAAGCCACTGCAACGAAACATTGTTGCAGTGGCTTCTTCTTTCTGTTACTTTCCTGCCTTTATAAGATAGAGTCGGCTTTTCTTTACCAATAATAAGTTTAAGCGAGGGGCTGTATTCGCAAGGATAAAAGAACTGAATGCCTTAGCAAGAAAAATACTGTTCAATTCTGTATGACTGCAAAAGTTGTGTCTACTGAATTGGATAATGGAGATAAAAAGTATCTGGTAAATTCAGAAAAAGTCAGCAACACTCTTGTCATTAGATTTCTTTACGTGTAAAAAATATTTTTTCTACACGTAAAGAAATATTTACTTACACGTAGAAAAATATTTATTTACGTGTAAATAATTTGCAAAGTTGCATTTAAAGCAAGCTAAAGAGTTGTGCATCAGAGAATTGAAACTTGTTTTTGCGAGTTGGTAGAAAGCTAACGAAACAGCAATGAAATAAAAAAGTGGTTTTCTTAATTTAATTGGAGAATTATTTGAGAATTTTATGTAAGTTTGCAAATGAAATAGAACATAACCAATAAGACATAACTTTATGGCAATAAGTATCAGGCTACAACAAAGTAAGTTTAAAGAAGCCAACCGTGGCGGTAAGTGGCACGCACGAGTGGTGAGCAGTGGAGAGACTTCGACAGCCGACCTTGCGGCAGCTATTCAAGCGAGTACTTCGTTTACACGAGGCGAGGTTACGGGCATTATTATGGCATTGGTAGACGAAATTAGTTATAATCTCAGCCTTGGCAACACTGTTGTGCTTGACGGATTAGGGCGATTTCATCTGACGGTGGAGAGCGAGCCGGTAGAGAACAAAGAAGATTTTGACATTAAGAAGAATGTGAAAGGGGTGAAGTGCAAGTTCTTGCCAGCGAGCCGACGCGACCCTAAGACTCGGAAAAGCACACAGGATTTTGCTTCGGGCGTGCAAGTGGTGTGGGCTGACCCTGAAGACGAGGAAGATTAATTTGGACTTCAACAATATACAAAAAGGAGCGAATGCCGTTGCAGCATTCGCTCCTTTCGTATGTTTCAGTAGTTCTATAAGTTGTACATCAAACCGAAATTGATGCAGTTTAATGCTGTTAGCCTTCCCATAAGGTTTGTGCCTGGCAGCAGACTTTCTTGTCCCAAGAAGCCCATTAGGTAGATGTTGTGGTTGTAGAAAGCCGAGATATGCTTCGATATTTGGTGGCTTGCCGTCATACCTAAGTTAATGGCAGCGTCCTTGTTGTGCGGTTTGTTTGTCTGAATACCGATGGCAGGACCTGCGTACAGGGCTACGTTCCATAGGCGGTTAGCGTTGTATCCGCGGAAGTAAGAGAGGAGGTCGAGTTGGAAGTTGGCTGCAACGAAAGCAATGTTGTGCTTTTCTTCATGGAATTCAGCGTTGTTGTTTTCGATGTAGGCATACTTAATGTTGTCCATAACGTATTCCAAACCAAGACGAACAGAGGTTATCTCGTTCAGTCTATATCCTGCAAATGCAGCAAGATTGACCTTTGCTCCGTCGTTTTTAAAGCGGTGTCTGGTGAGCAAGATGTTCCAACCTCCGCCGATGGCACCAAACCATCGCATTGGTTTCTTTGAGGCATAAGATGTCATATCGGCATCTTCGTAGCGGGCAATGCGGTTGAGTGGTACGGTTAAGCCTACGCGAACAGAGAACGAGTTGCCCAATTTCAGCGGTTTGCTGCCAGCTTCCTTCGTTCTATATAGCGTGTTTCCTTCCTCGTTAATATACACACGGTCGTGTATGTCGAGTGCAGAATACATCGGTTCGATGTTCAAACGGAGGTCGCGACTGAGGCGTGTCCATAGTTGAAGACCAAGACGGAAACCGCTGACCGTAATTCTTGAACCCTTGATGGTGTGTTCTGCATCGTTCATAACGAGCCAACCGTTTTGGAAACCTGCGAGAAGGTTGGCACCGACAAGCGAATGCCAGTTGTAGTTCTTGCTCAGTCCCAACGGATTAATGAGTACATCGCCGGCTATTGTGCCCAAGCCAATGGCGTGGTGAATGTCTTCTGTTTGTCCTTTTTGGGTGTGTGTGGTTGTCATATCCACACCTTTTGCCATATTCAGACCGATGCGTGCACCGAGGAAAGAGTTTGCCCACCAGCCCAACGAGAGCTGCATAGAGGTGCCCCACGAGTCTTTTCCCTTGCTTGGAAGCATAGGGTAGTTGGCGTAACCATATCCATAGTCGAGGAAGAAGCGGTGTCGTCCCGATGAAGGAGCATTTTGCCAAGGCAGGTTCTTTATGGTGTTGATGAAACCATCGAGATGGTATTGCGCACCAAATGTGAGTACGTTTGACACTGCTCCAGGGGTAGTGTAAATCTGGTTCGAGTCGTAATGGCTGCTCGGCATCCAATAAATGGTGTGGCTGTAGAACAGAGAGAGGTAGGGGAGAACACGGTATGAAATCATTCCACCAACGTTTGCTCCGACATCTGCTTTCTTTCCGTATTCGCTTAACACCAACGAAGGACCGCCATAGAGGTTTACACTCCACCTTCTGTTTGGACGATAGCCTGCCATTGCATTGAGTACGTTAAGCTGATAGTCGGCAGATATGAAGGTGTTCTTGTACGTGAACTTGCTTAAATTGCCACTACGGTTCTGTTGCCAAATAGGATTGGCAATGTAGTCTACCATAAGTTTTGCTCCGTGGTACATATTGAAGTTGTAGCCAGCAAAGCCATTGAAGTTCAATAATAGTCCACGCGACTTGTCGGTGTAACGCCATTTGTTGATAGTGGTGTTCCAACCAAGACCTCCACCTATGAAGAAACCTTTTTCGGGTAGGGCGTCTTTTGCAGGATTAAGTTCGTTGTTCCGTTGCAATTTATTTTGGAAGAGCACGGCTAAGCCCAATTTAAAGTCGGCTTGGTCGTATCTTACACGCCCGTCGGAACGGTCGAAGTGCTCCATTAAGATATAGCTTGGTTCGAAAGTAAGGCGCAAATCGTTTGTAAGCTTTGCCCAAAGCTGTGCTCCCAATCGGTAGCCAGCATATCTTCCGCCTGTTTTATCGCTGGCGTCGGCGTGCACTAATTGTAGCTGTCCCATTTCATAACCGCCGAAAAGGTTCACACCCACGGCACTGTCCCAGTTGTAGTGGCGTGTAAAACCAAAGGGATTGAGCATAGCATCAAAGAAAACACCAAACTTTCCAAGTAGCGATGTAGTCTGTCTGCCCTTTGTCCATGGTGCATTTGTGATGTTTACGCCACTTCGCACACCAATGGCAGACGACAGCCATTGCCCAATATTGGCACTGATGCTGTAGCCAAGCGTTTCGCTCATCTTTAAATCTGCCAAGCGATAGTAGGCTGGACCTATGCTGTATTCAAAGAACCAAGGACGTCGCCAACGTAGCATTGCAGGGTCTTCGAGGAACAAACGTTCGCCTGTAGCAAAGCGTTTCTTGAAATCGCCTGCATTGTTTTGCGATGACATATTGTTGTAGAAGTACCAAATGTAGGATAGGTTTACACCATAACCAATACTAAAGTGGTTGAATTTGGTGGCTTTGTCCAAGTCCATACCCTCTGTACCAGCCATAATATAAGGTTCGATGGCAAGTGCTGCGTGGGCTCCAGTAAGGAATTTGAACTGTAAACCCGTGTGAATGTTATAGGCAACAGCCTTTTCCTTCATTGTTCTTGTAATGGCAGAACCATCGTATTTTGTTAGATGCGAATGCTGAACACCCATTCCAAGAATACCCGAAACACTTAAAGGACGGTCGGGACGATAGCCTAAAAGATAGTTTGAGAAGTTGAAAAGATAGTCGGCATTGGCACGCATCGTCCAATTTACGTTTGCTTCGCCGCTGATGTAGCCAAGCTCTCCACCTATTCCGACTCTGAAAGTGCTCATCGGACTGAGGTCTTTACCCAATCGAAGATGAAGTCCAGCTTGTGTTGTCAGCCGATAATCATTGTTATTGGGGTAGAACACAGCACCAGCACCGAAGTCTAAGAATGTATGTTTGGTAAAGTTTCCCTTCGCCCATTTATCACCTTGGTAGCGGTGTCGGTCGTCAAGACTATAATTCAGGGCATTGAAATCGTTCTGTTTCCGAAAGCCATAATAGGTGGTATCGGCTTTTACAATGATGCCTTCAGCTGCCATTTTCTCCTCCAAGTCGCTCAAATCTCTTACCAAAGTATCGGTAGTCTGGCTTATTGGAGTTTGTGCCTGAAGGGCTATTATCGTAAAAAATGCTATTATAAGGGACGCTAGCTTCTTCATTCCTTAACCTCCTCTGTTGGTAAATTGGTTGTTTGTGCGTTGCTATCGCTGCCCTCTTCGCTTGTTTCTGTATAGCTGTCGGGCACTTCCATCTTTCCTGCAGCAATCATTAGGTCTGTGAATTTCTGTCTGTATTGCTCTGCTTTCTTTTCGTCGTAAGGGTTTCTTTTCCTTATATCGTCGGGTATATTAGCGTCTGAATTGTAGAAACCCTTGTATTGTGGCTTCATATCGAAGCAGTGTTGGAAATATGCTAAGAAAGCAGGAGTGGTGTTATCGGTCATTCGCAGTGCAACATCGGCACCATATTTTGTTGTCAATGCCATAAAGTCATCGTCGCTCATTTCGGGCTTTCCAGCTTCAATAACGCCTTTCATATACCACTTTTTTGCGCTGTTGTCAGGCAGCGAATCTATCAGTGGTTCAAGTTCCTCGTAGGTTTTACCCAATTCAGATGCCAATTCAAAGTTCAGTATGGCATAGTTCTCTGCGTTCGATGTCATTACATAGCTTAATGCTTCCTTTGCACGGCGGTCTTCATCGGCAGTCTTACCTTGTTTGAAGAATAGCGTTTCTAAGTCGGTAAACATCTTTATATCCTTGTACTCATCGGTATTTGGCAACTTGTTTGCAAGGTGGTAAGCCTCGCCAAGCTTCATCGTTTTGAAGTACATAATGGCTTGATTGGCAATTATTTCTCGTCTGTTTACCGTGTAACGGTATTCGTTATCGAAAGAAATAGGGCGCGAAATCTCCAATCCAGCCTTCATATCTACAAACGGTGCAAGGATAGATAAGTCGATGGAATCTCTTTCAATCGCATAACAAGCTACGCGGTTTGCCACATAAGCAGCAAACGGACTATATTGCATTGTTCGGCGTGTTTTAATCTCATTCCATGCACGATAGGTCAGCTTGCGCAGTTCTACGGAATCCTTTATTTGCGTGAAGAGATTGTAATAGTCACCATTCGAGAACACGCTCTTACCGCCTTTTTGGTAGTCTTTATCGTTATAGTAGGTCCATAATGCTTCTTGAGGGTCGAGCACCTTGTTCTGTCTCAATGTATAAGTGCAACGCATTAAACGTTGATTTTGCAGAATCTCCTGAACAACAGGCAGAGCTTGCATCTCGCGCAAACCGCTCGCATTGTTATTGAAAGCATAGTTACGCAACGTGTTCGACTCTGTTTCCAAGCTGCGTGCCTTCAATGAATCGGCTACATCGAACCAAGTGTAAACCAATGGCTCTTTTACTTCAAGACCAGCACTTGATATTTGTCCGCCAATTATCGACAAAGCCTTCCTTGCACGTGTATTTGCCAACTTCGTATTAGATGCAACATTACCTTCTGGCGATGCTGTTCCCTGAACCGTGAAGTTCATCAGGGCACGACCATAGGAACGAAGTTCTTTCACGAGTTGTTCGAGATGTTGTTGGTTCGATTCGTCGGAAGTAAGTTCGTCTTTGCCTACCACAAATGTAAGTTGTAGGTTGCGGGGTACTTCTCTCAGCTGTGCTCTGGCTTGTTCGTAGTATTGAGGCGTTAGCTTAATCTGCTTCATTGCCATTGAAACATCGAGCAACTTCCAGGGCTTGCGTGTATTGCAAGTTCCGTTTTTTGACTTATCCTCAAAGTAAACGTGTGTGTAATCCTCCAATCTTAATACCGAGCCCCACTTGTAACTTTTGTTTGGATTGGGTTTCGGATAAGTTGCTTCCCAACGAAAGGCAAATGCGTCGTTGGTTGTAGGTTGGTCTTCGATGAAGTAATTGTGCAGTGAGTCGTTGCGATTATAGTCGAAACTCTTTCTTCTGATTTGATTTTTATGGAACTCCTTGCCTTCAAACACCAATGGTTCGAGATACTGTATGGTGTCTTCTTCTTCGCAATTGATAACGATAGGTTGGAAAATAAGGCGCGAATGATCCTTTGTGTACCATTCAGGAAGCTTTACCGTAACGTCCCAATGCAAGTTTGGACCATCGTCGATAGGCTTCATTTCTACAATATTAGCCCCCACGTGCTTGGCAGTTACAATGGTATTGGCAAGTAGAACGGTTTTTGTTCCACCCGTAAACACAATGTCGTACTGCAAGCTTGAGCCAATATCCACTACCTTAACTTCGCCTTCGTTTATCACCATAAGCGCACCTTTGGCAGAAACATCTGCCTCGAAATGTCCATCGTAGTCGGGTGTTACGGTTGCATTGCTTCTTATTGTAACCTCTTGACTGAAGTCTTTACTTTTGCTTCTGTATATTGCAGCCTGCTTGTTGGCTTCGTTTCGGTTGTCGAAAATATAGACTGGAACGGAGAGGGGAACCTTGTTAGTCTTGCCTCCGTCGAACGACTTCATATGTTTGTAAACGCTACCTGTTACGTGCATCACCTGTGCGCGTGTCGTACTCACACAAGCGAGGAGTAAGAATAAAACAACAAGGTAACGGTTTATGCTTAATTTCATCTTGTTTCCTTTATCTTAATATGTATGAAAGCGTGATACCAATTTTGGTTGGCAGTATTTCGTAACCCGTATATCCACCTCCCATATTTATTCCTGAGGGTGTTTCCAAATCGGGCAACCCGTCGGTTGTCTTCTTTTGATGGAAAACCACCAGGCCAAAGCCTGCGTGTGCATCAATCGTCCAACGCTCGGAAAGCGAAGCAACATAGCCGAATGTCAAGCCAGCACCTACTGCAAGACCGTCGTATCGCGTATCTTTCCATTTCGTGTTGTAGTCTACTGCCAATGCGCTGACACCCACGAAGTGGTGGTACATAGGGCGTCCTCCGAAATAGTAGCGATATTCTGGTTGCACACCTATTACCTTCATATCCTTTTGCCAATAGGGTTTGTTGTTGGCAAATACGCTCAATCCTAATGTAGAACGGTTTCCTATTGTCATTTCTGCACCAATATTATAGGTTTGCAGTGCCATCATTGCCACATCGGTATTTACAGAAATGGCCTGACCGTGTGCCATTGTTGCAGCCATTATGCTTAGGAAAGCTATGAATATTCTTTTCATTTCTTGGCTCCTTTCTTCTTTTTCTCGGCCTCTCTTGCCACCTTTTCCTCTGCCTTAGTTGCTTGTTTCTTGGCTTTTTCGTATTCTTTGAGTCGCTTGTTGCGCGCCCTTTCTATGTGTTTAGCCCTCTTTTTTTCTTCTTTTGCAATGCGCAGCGTGTCCTTAGTATATGCCTTGTTAGCCAACTCTATACGATATGATTCGTCTACAGCTTGACGTTTCTTGTATCGGTTTGCTACCTTCGTACCAAAATGATAGGTCAGTCCCACCTTTACAACATCGGTTGAAACAGCGTAAAGCAATGGCGAAAACGTTATATTGTAGCCATTTTGTGGTGTTACGGTGGTGTAAACGTGCTGTTTATTGATGACATCACGGCGATATTCGTCGTATTTTGCGAACACTACACCAGCATTTATGCCAAGGTCGAGGTCGAGGCTTGCACCGTTTTGGTAGCCATATAGCTGTGTAACAGTGCCAACCATAAGTCCTCCGGTGAAAGCATTTCCCTTCTTTCCAAATTCGGAAAACTTGATGTTAAACTTGTTGGTACCGCCATATACGCCCCAATAGAACACACGGCGCGGGTTCTTTCCGTGCCAATATTTGCGTAGTTCTACTTTTCCGTCGTAGATGTCGTACACATTATAAGTAAGGTCTTTGGTTTGTGTATTCCAGTTTATTCTTCCTGAAACACCAAGTGTCCATTTGTTCCAACTTTTGTTACCCAGAGTGTATTCCAAACCGAAGTTAGGAGTTAGCGTAATCCAATCTATAGCATTGGTACGCAAACTGATTCGTTCACCAAATTTCAAGTTGTCTACTTTGCTGTAATAAAGTGCAGAACTCTGCCCATAGGTTGCTACAAGCATTGGGGTGGCAAATAGTGCTACTACCAATGTTAGTAAGCATTTCTTTAAGTAAGTCATAACTCTTAAGAAGTAAGTACTGTTAGTGGAGTTATCTTCTTTTAAGTGAAAAGTACCTTCAGTAAAAAGGAGAAGTGCGCTTGACAGGAATCGAACCTGCACGATGGAAATCACCAGATCCTAAGTCTGGCGCGTCTACCAATTCCGCCACAAGCGCATTAAGTGGGTGCAAAGATACGCTAACTTTCGTTAAAGACCAAATTATTTATCTTATTTTTCTTGTAAAGTGCTCATCTTTTTTATTTTGGGCTTATAAGACAGGTTTTGTAATATCTTATTTACTTTGTATTTCCCCATCGTCTTTCTTTTCCTAATAATCTGAGTTAATTGATAATTACTGGGTGAGTTGAATTCTTTTTCTTGTTTAAATCAGATACAGAAAACAGTATCTGTTTTGTAAAGATAATATCCTTAAAAAGTGCTAACTGCGCTTTGACGTTGCGAAAGCGTAGGTTTTACCGACCAAAAGCGGCTCTTTTACCTTGCAAAAGAGCCGCTTTTGGAATGCAAAACAATAGGTTTTGTAATGCACTGATAGATAGCTTGTTAGATGATAGATATTCTTTGAAATAATCTTTACATTATTTGTGCTCTTTTCCGATAGGCATATACAGGTGTACTTTAGGTTTTAACGAACCACCAATAATCTATATTCAATGTTTGCAACGGCTTTTCAACCTGAATGCAGATACATCTTCTTTGCTTCTGTTTGCTCGCCTTTTTAGGGCAAAACCTTGGCTTTTATCATATTGAATAGCACAAAATATACATTCCTTGCAGCGAATAGTGCGTAAAGAAAGAATGTTTTTGTATCTTTGCAAAAGTTTTCATTGTTGAAATGTGAACAGTTTACCTTTAAACGCATATATGATAAATCTATTACGGAAATCAACACGCACGTATAAAGAGAATGTTGTCTATTTTCTTTTATGGTTGCTTGTCTTTGCTATCCCCATAGCAACGATGTGTTTTCGTGCAAATAGTATTTTCGAACATTACAATTGGGCGCATATTGTTAATGTGTGGATAATCACGTCAATGTTTCTTGGTGCGTTCGTTGTACACAGTTTCCTGTTGCTGCCGCAGATTGTTTACCGCAGACGGCATAGTCGTTATGTTTGGGGAACAGTTGTTCTGATGGCTGCTTTTGCGTTTTTGCAGTATCTTTTCCATACCACTTTGGCAGCGAAAGCTTCGACAGTGATGGGTCAGATAGAAAACCTCGAAAGCAATATCATAGGCAATCAAACAGATGTAGTGCCGCAAATGCTTGTCTTGAATATGCTTATCTTGGTGTTGATGTTTGGAATGAACTTCGGCGTGAAGTTGTTTTTCAAGTCTGACGAAGACCAACAGAAGCTGCGCGACTTGCAGGAAAAGAACTTGGAACACCAGCTGGCTTATCTGAAATATCAAATAAACCCGCACTTCTTTATGAACACTCTCAACAACATACACGCCTTGGTAGACATTGACCCTGAGAAGGCAAAGTGGGCAATCATCGTTATGTCGAAGATGATGCGGTATGTACTCTACGAGGGCAACCACACCTTTATACCACTGCAGAAAGAAAGCGACTTCATACATAGCTATATCTCGCTGATGCGTATGCGCTATACCGAGAAGGTAAACATCAATCTCGACGTGCCCGAACACTTCTCGGTGGGCGAAATCCCGCCGTTGTTGCTTATCTGTTTTGTTGGAAATGCCTTTAAGCACGGCATTAGCTATCAGCACGAAAGCACGATAGACATATCGCTTGCCGTAGAAGACGACAAGATAAAGTTTCGTTGCATCAACAGCAAACTCTCAGAGTCGGAAGCTGAAAAAGGCGGAATGGGCTTGGAGAGCGTCCACCAACGTCTGAACCTGATTTATCCAAACCAACATACACTTGTAGTAAAAGACAGGGAAGATACCTTCAGCGTATGGTTGGAACTACCTTTGACAAATAGAAGAGACAATTAAAGAAGAACCAAAATATGGAAAACCGAATAAGAACTTTGGCTATCGACGACGAGCCTTTGGCACTCAAGCAACTGTCTGCCTACATAAAGAAGAACGCCTTCTTGGAACTTGTAGGCGAATGTCAGAATGCCATCGAGGCGAAAGAAGAAATGCAGAAGCAAGCTGTCGATGCCATTTTCATCGACATAAATATGCCCGATATGAGCGGGCTCGACTTCGTGCGCTCGTTGGAAGTGAAACCTTTGGTGGTGTTTACCACTGCGTATAGCGACTATGCCGTGGAAGGCTATAAGGTGGAAGCGATAGACTACCTGCTGAAACCCTTCGGACAAGCAGAACTGAATGCAGCTGCCGAAAGCGTGAAACGGCAATACACCCTCTTGCACAAGGCTGCCGAAAAGAGTTCCTCGCCCGACGACGACACGCTCTTTCTGAAGAACGAGTACAAGGCTGTCCGCATAAACGTGAGCGACATACGCTACATTGAGGGAATGGGCGAATACCTGAAGATACACTTCATAAGCGGGCGAAAGCCCTTGGTGGTATTGTCGAGTATGAAGAAGATGGAAGAACACCTGCCCAATGGCTTCATGCGCATTCACCGTTCGTGGATAATCAACTTGATGGACATAAGCGAGGTGAACAAGAATCGCATTCTAATGAACGACGGCATGTTCGTTCCCATTGGCGACATGTACCGCAATAGCTTTGCAAAATACGTTGGTTCAAAGTTCTTGGACAAGTAGATACGTACCTTTTGTGTGCTTTAATAGCTGATGCTACCTGTGCTTTCCCTGCCCTGCCTCTTGTTGCTTTCAGAAAAAAAAGGTATATTTGCACCCAAATAAAGAAGTATCGACGTTTGTCAATAATCAGTAACAATAGTAAGAAATATGAAGAAACAAGTTTTAGCTTTTGCCGTTGTGGCTTTAACGACAGCGGGTTTCGCCTTTGCAGCAGCAGGCGACGACAACGTAATGCGCAAGCAGGCAGACGGTACGTATGTGGTAAACACGACGACACTGGCAGCCAACGTGCGCGGCTATAAGGGCGCAACACCCTTGGAAGTGCATATAAAGAAGAACAAGGTGGTGAAGGTTGTGGCACTGAAGAACAACGAAACGCCACAGTATTTTGCACAGGTAACTTCCAAGATGTTGCCCAATTTTAGTGGCAAGAGCATCTCGAAGGTTGGTTCGGTAGACGCTGTGAGCGGTGCCACCATCTCGTCGAAAGCCGTAAAAGCCAACGTGGAAGCAGCCGTGAAGTATTACAAGGCGCATAAGTAAGACGCTACTGCCAACCATTCGGCTTCAAAACAGCAAATAAAACAAGCAGCATTACTGTTCTTTAGGTTCGGTAATGCTGCTTGTTATTTTATAATATTGACAGTAACGAGTCTTTTAAACCTTACTCAACTTTATCTATACAAATATTATATATAAAGGAAAACTGCGCAATAAAGCTGTAAATATTTTTCAGAAGAATGTTTGTTGTGTAACAGTCTTATTTTCAACGTGTTGTAAAACCTATTGTTTTGCATTGTAAAAGCGGCTCTTTTGCAAGGTAAAAGAGCCGCTTTTGGTCGGTAAAACCTACGCTTTTGCAACGTCAAAGCGCAGTTATCACTTTTTAACAGAATTATCTTTACAAAACCAACACTATAATGTTGTTGTGCAATTCATTTTTTTCTTCTATCCAATCTGCTTTTTCTTCGGAGTCGAATTGCTTTACTTCACGTTGCCCACCTTAATTAGATATTCGGCAATCTGCACGGCATTGAGTGCTGCGCCCTTGCGTATTTGGTCGCCCGTGAGCCAGAGTGTAGTGCCGTTTTCGTCGGCAAGGTCTTTGCGGACACGTCCAACGTAGATGTCGTCTTTGCCTGCACTTTCCAATGGCATAGGGTAAACGTAGTTTTGTGGGTCGTCTACAAGCGTAACGCCAGGTGCTGCTTCGAGTGCCTTGCGTATTTCGGCAATCTCCAAAGGCTTTTCCGTTTCTATCCAAACCGACTCTGAATGGCTGCGGAGCGACGATACACGTACGCAGGTGGCACTGGTGCGAACATCGGAGTGCATGATTTTCTGCGTTTCGTAAAACATCTTCATTTCCTCTTTCGTATAGTCGGTTTCCGTCATCTTGTCGATTTGTGGAATCACGTTGTATGCCAATTGGTGAGAGAACTTGTTGATGGTCTTTGCCTCGCCTGTTTCAAGAATTTCTCTGTACTGCTGTTCCAGCTCCTGCATCGCTGCCGCACCCGCACCCGAAGCACTCTGATAGCTGCTGATACGTACACGTTTGATGTGGCTTAGCTTCTCGATAGGATTCAAAACCACTACCATCATAATCGTGGTGCAATTTGGATTGGCAATGATACCGCGTGGGCGGGTCAGTGCATCTTCGGCATTGATTTCCGGAACAACCAATGGCACGTCTTTGTCCATACGGAATTGGCTCGAGTTGTCAATCATTACAGTGCCGTACTTCGTAATTGTGTCGGCAAATTCAGCCGATGTGCTGCCGCCTGCACTGGTGAAAGCAATGTCAATATCCTTGAAATCGTCGTTATGCTGAAGAAGTTTTACTTCGTATTCCTTACCCTTGAATGTGTACTTGTTGCCCACAGAGCGGCTTGAACCGAAAAGAACGAGGTCGTCTAATGGGAAATTTCTTTCTGCCAATATGCGGAGGAACTCTTGTCCTACTGCTCCGCTGGCACCTACGATTGCTACTTTCATTATCCTTGTATTTATTGTTTTGATGAGGCTACGCTTGCCCGTAATTGTCTTGATGACCGACGTGGAGCGTAAAACCCATATAGTTTTCAATTGCAAAAATACAAAAAACTCTCTACTATCCCTACTCAACCCATAACTTTTTGCTATCTTTGCAGATATTTTAATCATATCGGATATGTTCAATATAGCCCAGTATTTTCCAATCACCGACCCAACATTGATATTCTTTGTTGTATTGATGATGATTTTATTGTCGCCCATCATTATGGGACGACTGCGCATTCCGTACATCATCGGAATGGTTTTGGCTGGTGTGCTGGTAGGCGAGTACGGATTGAACATACTGAAACGAGATGCGTCGTTTGAATTGTTTGGCAGCGTCGGGCTATATTACATTATGTTTCTTGCTGGTCTTGAAATGGATATGGAGGGGCTGAAGAAGAATAAGTGGCGTGTGCTGTCGTTCGGCTTGCTTACCTTCGTTACTCCCTATGTGCTGACTTTCCTAATGGCGACCTATCTGTTGAACTACTCGCCAATGTCGTCTTTGCTGCTTGGCTGTATTATGTCGTCGAGTACACTCGTTGCTTATCCGATAGTGGGTCGCTACGGTCTTTCACAGCACCCTGCGTCTACGCTCAGCGTTGGGGCAACAATGGTATCGCTGTTCTTGGCACTTGTTATTATGGCGATGATAGTAAACTCGTATCAAGGCGGCAGCGGTGGCGTGTTCTGGCTGTGGTTTATGCTGAAGTTTGCGCTCTATTTGGCAGGTCTTGTCTACTTTATTCCACGCCTTACTCGGTGGTTTCTGCGCCGTTATGCCGATGCAGTAATGCAGTTTCTCTTCGTTTTGGTCGTGCTGTTCTTTTCTGCAGCCCTGTCCGATGCCATTGGATTGGAGGGAATCTTTGGAGCTTTCTTCTCAGGACTTATACTGAACCGCTTCATTCCGCGCCTTTCACCGTTGATGAGCCATATAGAATTTACGGGTAATGCACTGTTCATTCCTTATTTCCTGATAGGTGTGGGAATGCTGATAAACGTGCGCTCGCTCTTTGAAGGTACGCACATTATTTGGGTAGTGCTGTGCATTGTGTTCTTTGGAACGGTGGGAAAGGCAGTCGCAGCCTATTTGGCAGGCTTCCTGTTCCGCTTGAAACGGGAAATGTCCGATATGCTTTTCGGTCTGACAAGTGCACACGCAGCAGGCGCAATCGCAATGGTAATGGTGGGTTTGCAGCTCGAAGTCGCCCCAGGGGAGTTCCTTTTCAACGATGAAGTGCTGAACGGAATTGTTGTCATGATACTCTTTACTTGCGTTATATCTTCGCTTGTAACCGAGCGAGCGGCTCAAAAGATTCGCTTAACGAAGAAAGAAGAACCCGAAATGGTGAAAGCCGATGGCGACGAACGCATTCTTGTGCCTGTGAAATATCCCGATTATGCCGACAATTTGCTTTCGTTGGCAATGATGATGCGCAATTCCAAGCTGAAAAGCGAGATAGTTGGACTGAACGTTGTCTACGACGATGTGAATGCAGCAGCCAATCAGGAAGAAGGGCGACAGCTCTTGGAACATCTGCATAAGCAGGCAACGTCTGCCAATGTGCCGATGGTAACGCAGGTGCGCATCGCTGCCAACATAGCCAATGGTATAAAACACGCCTTCAAAGAGTTTCAGGCATCGGAAATAGTAATGGGTCTGCACGCCCGACAAGCTATATCGAAGGGCTTTTGGGGGCAGTTCACGCAGAGCTTATACAACGGTTTGAGCCGACAAATAACGATTGCCCGCATTGTGCAACCGCTGAATACGATTCGCAGAATACAAGTAGCCGTGCCTTCGCGTGCAGAGTTTGAGCCCGGTTTTTATCGTTGGTTGGAACGGCTTGCACGTTTGGCGTCGAATACCGATTGTCGTATTGTATTCCACGCTCGCCAAGAATCGCTCGAACTTATTATGGGATATATTCGTAACCGCCACCCAAATGTGCGTGCCGAATATGCAGAAATGCAACATTGGAACGAACTGCCGCATTTAGCGAATGAGGTAAACGACGACCATTTGTTCGTGATTATCACGGCACGAAAGGGTACAATATCTTATAAGAATGCGATGGAGCGCATTCCAGAGGAAGTAAACCGCTTCTTCAAGAGCAAGACGCTTATGATAATATTCCCCGACCAGTATGGCAACCGTATGGACGGAATGACGTTTGCACAGTCGCAACACACCGAAGAACGCAGTGCTTACGATGTAGTCCGTGATTTTATGCAAAAGAAAATAAGATAGAATTATGATAGAAATAAAAGGTGTTACTAAGAGTTTTGGTTCGCTGCAAGTGCTGAAAGGCATTGACTTGTGCATTGAGAAAGGAGAGATAGTGAGCATTGTCGGTCCTTCGGGAGCAGGCAAAACCACGTTGCTGCAAATTCTTGGTACGTTAGATAAGCCCGATAGCGGCTCTGTCGTAGTAAATGGCATAGAAACCAGCACGCTATCGACCAATAAACTAAGCGAGTTTCGCAACACGCATCTTGGCTTTGTGTTCCAGTTTCACCAGCTTTTACCAGAGTTTACGGCAATTGAGAATATTATGATTCCCGCTTATATTGCTGGAATGAAACCCAAAGAAACACGCAGCCGTGCCGAGGAACTGTTGGAATTTATGGGGCTGAGCGACCGTGCGACCCACAAACCCAACGAACTTTCGGGAGGAGAGAAGCAGCGTGTGGCTGTGGCAAGGGCATTGATGAATAATCCTGCCGTAATTCTTGCCGATGAACCGTCAGGTAGTTTGGACTCGAAAAACAAGGAAGAGCTGCATAAACTCTTCTTCGAATTGCGCGATAAGTTCGGACAAACTTTCGTCATCGTTACACACGACGAAACGTTGGCTACACTAACCGACCGCACCATACACTTGAAAGACGGACGCATAGTGGGAGAGGGTAGCGAAGCCAGCGCAATATAATAAAGTAAGAAAGGAAATAACAAATGGCAAAACTAAAGATAGGCGATTACAATACGCTGACTGTATTGAAGGTAGCATTGCGCGAAGGCAATGGCGACCCATTCGGATTGTATCTCGACGGTGGTCGTGCAGGCGAAATATTGATGCCTCAGAAGTATGTTCCCGAGGGCGTTTCGGTAGGCGACGAACTACGTGTCTTTGTGTATCTCGACCAAGAAGAACGCCCCATTGCTACAACCGAGCAACCACTTGCCGTAGTAGGCGAGTTTGCATACTTGGAGTGTTCGTGGGTAAACGAGTATGGTGCATTCCTTCATTGGGGCGTAACGAAAGACCTGTTCTGTCCCTTCCGCGAGCAGAAGAAGCGTATGCAGATAGGCGAATCGTATGTCGTGCATATACATCTTGACGAAGAAACCTACCGTTTGGTGGCGTCGGCGAAGGTGGAACATTATTTCGATGAAGAGAAACCAACGTACAAGCAAGGCGAGGAGGTTGATTTGATGATTTGGCAAAAGACCGAACTCGGTTTCAAAGTCATCATCGACAACAAGTATCCTGCCCTTGTTTATGGCGACCAAGTATTCCAATACGTCCACACGGGCGACCGTATGAAAGGTTATATTGCCACAGTCCGACCAGACGGAAAGATTGACTGCACACTGCAACCAACAGGGCAACAATATGCAAAAGACTTTGCCGAAGTGCTTCTGCAATACTTGAAGGACAACGGTGGCGTGTGCAACCTTGGCGACAAAAGCGATGCGGAAGACATAAAACGCCTCTTCCAAGTGTCAAAGAAAGTCTATAAGAAAGCCGTCGGCGACCTTTACAAGCGTCATCTCATTACGGTTGAACCGCTTGCAATCTACCTTGTGTAATCTATTTACGCCCTTGATGGGAGTTGCACAGGAGGAATATCCGCATAGAGTGGCAACCAATTATGCGGGAAAACCAATAAGCGAAACTATACGATGGTATAATAATCAGCACCTAAAACCGCTACGATTTGTAAAGAAAAGTACGAGCAAAAAAGATACCTGCGCTTTTGTGTTGCAATAGTGGCTCTTTTGCGTTGCAAAACCTACGCTTTTACCGTGCAAAACAGCCGCTTTTGCAACGCAAAAGAGCCACTATCACAATTCTCTGATAACCAAATAGTTAGGCAAAAGCAATTCCTATGTAAAATCTTTACACTTTTACCACCTTCTTCTTGCCTATAAAACAGATTGTTTCCATTAAGTTTCTGTTCTGCGAAAGTGTTGTAAACTAAATATTGCTGTCTGGTAAACCTTTTCCACATATAAAAGTTAAGGGCTAAAATCCGTATTTGGATTTCAGCCCTTTTTGTTACTTTTGTTTCTGCGATAAAACTTCAATAACATGGGCAAAAGTACACATTTTATCGGGCAAATGCAAGAAAAAGGCTGATTTGTGTAGATTGGTAGTAAGTGATTGAGAATGTGTGAGAAATACGGATTATTGCCGTGTGCTGCTTTGATGGTGAAAGTGCATAAAATGTGGATTTGTGCAGAAGATACGTTACCAAATCGTTAGCCAAATGTGTGTGGATAAAGCGAGGTAACGATAAGCAGTTTGTACAGTGGTATCGATTTTTGATATTATGGTGTTTATGCACTGACTCACAACATTTTGCATAACCTAAAACGCTTCAAAAACGGGTAACTTTGCCCACAAAAACAGAAGCGTATGCAAAAAGGGAAAATGAAGGTTTTGCTCTACCTCAAAAAGAGCGGTTTGGACAAGTCGGGGCAGGCTCCGATTATGGGACGGATAACCTACAATCGCACGATGGCTCAATTCAGCAGTAAGCTTTCGTGTCCCCCAAGGTTGTGGAATGTGCGAGAGAGCCGATTGAATGGCAAGAGCCGTGAAGCAGTGGCAACCAATGCAAAGTTGGAACAGCTGCTCCTCTCTGTACAACGAGCGTACCAAACGCTTTGCGATAGAGGTATAGAGTTCTCTGCAAAAGACATCAAGGAACAGTTTCAGGGTTCAATGCAGAACCGCACTACGTTCTTGCAACGCTATGACCAAATGGTGGAAGACGAGAAGCAATTGGTTGGTGTGGAGATTACGGCACGTTGGCACTCGATGTATTACATGCTCCGAAAGCATCTGCAAGTCTTTATACAAGAGCGATACCATACCGGCGACATCACCTTTGGGCAACTAACCGAGGATTTCTTGGACGGCTTGCATCAATACAGCGTGGGGAAACATGGTCATTCACAGAGTTATTACCGCAAGATGGCTTTGGCGGTCAAGAAAGTATGCCGTTTGGCTTTTCGTGAAGGTATCATAGACCGTCCTCTCTTTGACCTTGTCAAGATAGACAGAGGAGAAAATAAACAGCCCAGAGCTTTGGACAGGGCTTCTTTGGACAAGATAAGGCAAATTCGATTAGAGGAGGATGAAACAGAACTAACACTTGCCCGTAACCTTTTCCTGTTCACCTGCTACACAGGCACAGCCTTTTGCGACATGATGAATCTGCGCAAGGAACATCTTGTGCAGGATGATGCAGGGGCTATGTGGCTTAAATTCAGAAGACAAAAGACTAATACCCTTTGTCGGGTAAAACTTCTGCCCCAAGCCGTTGCTCTGCTTGATACATACCATTCGGATGAACGGGACACGCTTTTGCCGACTATCAGTTACGAAACCTACCGTTTCCTCCTGAAAGCCCTACAACTGAGAGCAGGGATTGCCATTCCCTTGACCGCACATATAGGACGGCACACCTTTGCAACATTGATAACCTTGGAGAATGGAGTGCCGATTGAAACAGTGAGTAAAATGCTTGGTCATAGCAAGATTGAGACCACCGAGCGTTATGCCCATGTAACACCGAAGAAAGTATTCGAGGAGTTTGGTCGTTTTCTTTCTTTCACCGCAGATTTAACCCTTAGCCTTTAATATTATGCGTAGCACATTCAATATCCTATTCTACATCAATCGTAGCAAACTGAAAACAGATGGCACTACGACTATCCTTTGCCGTATTACGATAGACGGTTCAAAAGTGGTAATGTCCACAGGAGAAAGTATCTCTCCCCAAGATTGGAGTGTGAAGCGACAAGAGTCGAATAACAAGAAACTAAATCAACGCTTACAATTGTTTAGAGAGAAGATTGAACAGGGCTATAATACGTTGCTTCTGCAATTTGGTGCGGTGAGTGCCGAGTTGCTTAAAAACCACTTGCAAGGTGTCGGGGCAAATCCTACTACATTACTTGCCCTTAGCCGAGAGGAACTGTCAATCGTTCAATCCACAAAGGCTTCAGACACTTACCAAAGCTGCCGTAGCTATCACAGGCAGTTGGAAAGTTTTGTAGAAAGTAAAGGCGTAGCGGATATTCCTCTGACAACTCTTACTATGGAGTTTTTCGATGATTATCGCATCCACTTCAAAAAAAAAGGTTATGCTTTGTCCTCAACAAAACAAAATCTCTTTTGGTTAAGTCGGTTGATGTATAGGGCTGTGAGCCAGCAAACCATTCGGTATAATCCTTTTGAGGATGCCAAGTATGAGCGGGTGGAGCGAAAAATTCGCTGTTTGAGTAAGACGGATATAGCCCGTCTGTTGGCTATGCCCTTGCAAAATGAACAGGCGGAATTTGTGCGGAGGTTGTTTCTTTTCTCGGTATTTACAGGTCTGGCTTTTGCTGATGTGAGCAAGTTGCGGTACTGTGATATTGAAACGAACAATGCAGGGATACGTTATATCCGGCAGTACAGAAAGAAGACCGATGTCGAGAGCATTACGCCCCTGCACCCGATAGCCGAGCAAATACTCTCGCTTTACCCACTGAAAGACAGGAAAGAGGATAGCCCCATCTTTGCAACCTCGATGAGTAGAATACAGATAGGCATGCACCTCAAGGCTATTGGTCTGGCTTGTGGCATTCGCCAATCCCTTTCCTTTCATGTCGGTCGCCATTCTTTCGGTGCGCTGACATTGGAAGCAGGCATACCGATTGAGAGTATTGCCAAGATGATGGGACATGCGTCCATTGCGAGTACACAGATTTATGCTCAAATCACGGATAATAAGATTTCAAGGGATATGGACAGGCTGATACAACGAAGGAGCATGTAGGCTTAGTATGGAAAAGAACTTGCACAAATTTAATAAAGCAAGTTCTTTTCTATTTAATTGTTGTTGTAGTCTTACTCAATGTTTCTCCTACCATTATTGAAATTTGCTCATCACGAAAAAAGCGGAGAGTAAGCTAAGCATTGTTAGAATAATCCCGACAACTGACTATGATAACATCTGCAAAGGAGATAGAATAGATGCCTTTGCAAATTCAACAAAGGCATAGACACAATAAGGCAATGTCAAGATTGTGGTAATGATAACAGGTATATATTTTCGGTATATTGCCCATTGAGCAAGATGTACTATAAGATGGATGGAATACCCTGCAAATGCGGCGAACCACCATTGATACGCTCCCTGCCATACGGCACAGACAGAAATGAGGGAAATCAGAATGAACTCGTGGGCTGTGCCAACGGCAAATGTGGCTGTGGAATAATCAAAATGTCCCCTATGTGCAAGAAACCGCTCGAATTTCGGGAACCGCCTTTTCAATTCGTCCCTATTTCTATCAAGCCAATGTCTGAACATGATAATCTCCTCGTATTCGTGAAGCATGAATACAACGGGGAGAAGTAGCATTATCAATTCTAAATTCGTCATAATTCATCTATTGTTCCATGTTACAGTCTTATTTTTAGTATTGGAAAAGGATTACCAAGTTCGTTTGTTCTTGGTTTTATTGATAGGATAAAATTCTATGCTCATACACTTTTCAATACTCTCTTTGTCCGATTACATTAAATAAAATATACTGTAAATCATTCCCAGATTAAATGCAGAATGACAAATTATTGCTCCTAAAAGTGAGCCGGAATATTTTTTAAAGGTGGAAAACAATATACTCACCAAGAACATACTTAATACCCAAATTATAGCTGGAATGGTGAAAAAGTCCCAGTTATTATTGATGAATACCAAGCCAAAATGTGAAATGTGAGTTATTGCAAACGCAGAGCTATCAACTATTGATGCTTTTTCCTCTCCGATTGATTTCGCAAAACTTGAATGAACAATTCCTCTGAAAAACAATTCTTCGCCGATTGGACTAAATGTCATTCCAGTAATTGCCATAATAACAAATAATATTTTTTTGTCATTGGGGCTTATACTCATCGGAATCTTATAAGACTTTCCGATATACTCGTACCAATTTTCATAAGAGTTTCCATATAAGAATACTCCTAAAAAATAAAGAAAAAGGCTCGCAGTCAGTCCGCAAACAAAAGCAATTAAAAGCCAATTGTTTTTTGAGGTTTTTCTTATTCCTATTTCTCTTTGTCCATATTTACTCAGAAAAAAGAATGGTACGATTGCAGAAAGCGTCATTATCAGTCCAATAACTCCATAACTCCCAAAAGCATTTGCATTTAGCACCAATATAAACCGTGGAATACAAACTATAAGAGTCAAGAAAACTCCAAATTTCCAATTAAAACCGAAAATCCTGTTCCAAAAAGGTCTGAGTTCAGTATTTATATTATTAACAGCCAAATTGTTCATAGCATTTTAATTTTATACTAAATAATGATATGGTTAACAATCGCTGCGACAGGCTTGCCCATCGCAGCGAAAATAAAAACTCACATTACGGATGTTCATCGCCTCCGCCGGTGTTCGGCTTCGAGCCTTTCTTGGCTTTGGGTTCTGTCTGCTCATAGCTCACATCGGTAAGCGTGAAGTACTTGCGCGAGGGTGAGAGTCTCACGACGGGCTTCTCGATGTGCTTCTGCACGTTGAAAACCTCGCCCACAGGCACGACTTTGCTCTTGAACGACGGGCTTAACGTACCCAAATCGCCAAAATCAACGATGTCGCCGTTTGCCACGATGTCGCGTGCGATTTCTGTGGCATAGTTCAATACAGCTTCCACTTCCTGACGGTTGAATGTGGTAGATTTCGCCACACGCTCGCAGAAACTGCGGAAGTCCACACGGTGTCTGCCCGTAGGCTGGGCAATTTGAACGGTTTTGCCCGATTGAGGTCCGATGCTCATTTTACGTTCTATAAGAACGAATTGTAAGGGTTTGTTTGCCATGATTCTATCGTGTTTTCCTCCTTTGCCCTCCTTTGCCGAAGTCGGAGGTGTTGGCTTTCGGCAAAGGTTTATTTATTGTGATAACACAAAAGTAATTGATTTATTGCAAAAAGCCAATTAGGAATTTGGGAAAAGCTAATTAGCAATCCGTCAAAAGCCAATTAGCTTTCCGTGACATGTCAATGGGCAGGCTTTGTGATGTTCGTCAAGCGGCAGGGAACGCCTTTTGCGAATGTTTTATCTCCGATAGTTTTCTTGCAGCAGTCGGTCAATGCCGGAGAGGCGATAGAGGATTTTCCCTGCAATTTGAGTTGCCCTTGTCGCGATAGTCCTGCAAGGTGCGGGGAGAGAGGAACAGCCTTTCGCAGACCTCTCGCCCTGTGAGAAGTTCTCCATCGAATAGAGGGCGGTGTGTCTGTGCCGTTGTTCGCACACGCTTTGTGAGGTTTCTGATGCCCGAAATGAGCTGTTTCATTTCGGGCGTTTCTTTGCTGATGGTTTCAAAATAATTTGCACGTTTGCTCGTCTCAGCATAGCCCGAGCAAGCTCTGTCTCTGCTCTCGTCTTGTCGCAAACCTTCGTATTCTATAGTTCGTTTTATTTATGAGTGTCAGACTTGGCGAGGAGTTTCTCAACTTCCTCACGTTTGTAATAGCATTTATACCCGATTTGAATGAAGGGTAACACGGAGGTGTCCTGGTAGTGCTGCAGTGTCCGCTTACTGATGTTCAGTATTCGGCAGACCTCTTCATTGTGCAGGAGGTCGGGCAGTTCGGCAGGTGGGGCAAAATGCTCGTTAAAGCAGTCGGTCAGTTCCACAATGCTCTCTTTCAGTTTCTCCCAAGCGGAGGTGTCAATGGCTGTAAATCTCATTTTCGTTGTTGTTTTATTTGCGTTTATTGCTGTCCAGTAAAAATAAACTGAAAGCTCTGTATCTCTTTGTCCATCGGTATTGCAGCCGTTTTACTCATCCTGGGGCTTGGTTTTCAGTTTCAAACTGTAAGCATTATAAAATGCACTTATTTTGACAAGAAAAGACCTATAATAACCGATAATTCTAAGAAATAATAAGTTTAAGTCTATTTTAACTAACACAGATAGCTCCAAAAAAGTTTTACCGGACAGCAATAATTTGCGTTATTATTGATTTCTGACGCAAAAGTAAGCAGTGGATTTCGATTTCCGAAGAGTTAGGGATAAGCAGGGAAGAAAAGGGAAACGGCAGGAAATCCGCACACCATACCTCCCTGTTTTTCCCTTTTCAAATTCTCCTGCACCGCCCGAAAAGACATTTGTTTCTTTCGGATAGTGCGAAACTCTGCAAACAGTTGCAAACCTCACACTTTCCCACCATGCAATCCGCACACTTGTTTTGCCTGTTTTCCTCCGTTATTGAGTGAAAAGGGGCTTTCTCGTTGTGTCGTAACAGAGAAAGGTGATGTAATCTGATGCAAGAACGCCGCAACCTTTGGCTCTGCGAGAAAGGCTGCCTAACTTGGCTTTGGCATTCGAAAACGTGCCAAACATCAAAAACAAGTAATAGAAAGCAATCCGCACAATGAAAAGAGAAAACAACGATAACACTTCAAGGAATACCCAAATAGAGGAGTTCCTTTCGGCTCGGTACGAGTTCCGTTACAATACCGTATTAAACCGGGCAGAGTACCGTCTGCGAGGAACGGGCGATTACACAGCCATAGACCGCTACCGCATCAATACCCTCAAGCGAGCCTTGGACAAAGAAATCAATGTACAGACCTCGCCCGAAAATCTATACAGCATCATCGAAAGCGATTTCTCCCCACGCATCAACCCTGTGCAGGCTTATTTCCACAGTTTACCGATAATGGAAGAAGTCAAGAAAGGGCGATTACCGCCCTTGCCGACTGCGTGAGCGTAGCCAATCCAGAGAAATGGAGGGAATACCTCACCAAGTGGCTGGTGGCAGTGGTCGCCAATGCGATGGACGACAGGCAGTTCCGTAACCACACCTGCCTTGTACTGACAGGTGAGCAAGGGAAATTCAAAACCACATTTCTTGACCTGCTCTGCCCACCTGCATTGTCAGACTATCAATATACGGGAAAGATATATCCGCAGGAAAAGGACGTGTTGAGCCTTATCGGGCAGAACCTCATCATCAATATCGATGACCAGCTCAAAGCCCTCAACAAACGAGACGAGAATGAATTGAAGAACCTGATTACCTGCCTACAGGTGAAGTACCGTATGCCTTATGAAAAGCACATCGAAGAGCGACCGCACTTGGCAAGTTTCGTGGCATCGATCAATGGCAACGACTTCCTCACCGACCCGACAGGGAGCAGACGCTTCCTTCCATTTGAGGTGCTGGCAATAGAAATAGACCGAGCCAAGACAATCCCGATGGATGCCGTGTATGGCGAAGCCAAAGCATTGCTGAAAGACGGATTTCGCTATTGGTTCTATGATTTGGAGATTGCCGAACTGCACCGAAACAGCGAGGCTTTCCAAGTCTATACGGCAGAAATGGAACTGTTGCTCCGCTACTTCACCTTTCCCACGGAAGCCGAGAAAGCCACCAAGCGTTCCTATATGACCAATTCGGAAATCGTGGGTTATCTCTCCTGCTATACCCGACAACCTCTCTCTGCCAAACGGATGGGCGAAGCCCTGCGAAAGGCTGGCTATACGAGCGAATGTCGCTGGGTAAATGGCAATCCCGTATATGTGTATGCCGTCCGCAAGATTTTTCCCGAGCAACCTCCATAGCATTCAGTTATTACCAATCCCTTTGTTATACTCCTTTCTCTTTTCTTTCCTATTCTCCTTACTACATTACTACAAACAAGGATAATACGGTGAAAGAAAAAGGATTGCAAGGGGTATTCATCTTGCGACACAGCTTACTACCATCTTTCTACGTTTCTACGATAGTATGAATGAGGAAAGGTGTAAAAAGATAAAACCGAAAGAAGTGTTACACTTTTCTCTTTCATTGTCAATCACTTATATCCATGTCGAAGGGTAGTAAGATAAAAAGGGGAAATTCCAAAAAGAGAAAACAGAGCGAACAATAAAATATCGAACAATCCAAATCCAACGATAACAACAATGAACAACGAATATTACAATTTACAAAACATCAAGAACATACCCATAGCGGACTATCTTCATGGCTGTGGCATACAGCCCGTCAGGAAATACGGCAGTTATGCCCTTTACAACGCACCTTATCGGGAAGACCATAATGCCAGTATGAAAGTGGATTTTGCACGCAACCTCTGGTACGATTTCGGCTTGGGCAAAGGTGGCAGCATCATAGATCTCGTGATGCTGTTGCAAGGGTGCGATGCTCACAAAGCCATGAGTCTTTTGGCAGGGAACAACCTTTCCTTTCATAGTGCAACTCCTCCAAAGAAAAAAGTCGCTGCACTGTCCTCGAGCGCAAGGCGCATTCTCGGCATCAGCGAGGAGTTGCCCCCACACCTACAACACTATTTGCAGGAGGAACGCAAGATAGACCTTTCGCTTGCCAAACCCTATCTGTGTTCCGTATGCTACGAGGTGGGAGGAAGAACTTACACCGCCATAGGATTTTCCAACCGTGCAGGAGGGTATGAACTTCGGGACAACATGACGTTTAAGGGAGCTATCGCCCCAAAGGATATATCCGTGATTGCAGGAGAAGCGAATAACGCTCCTCTCTGTATCTTCGAGGACTTTATGGATTTCCTTTCCTATCTCACAATGAAGGGAAAAGAAATCGCTCCCTGCCTTGTGCTGAACTCCGTAAGCAATATACATAGAGCCGTTGCATATCTCCATGAGCATCGTATTGCACATGTCCGTGCGTTTCTTGACAACGATGAAGCAAGACGGCAAGCCTTGCAGGTTCTTCAATCGGCAGGAATGAGCGTAGAGGACATGAGCCGACATTATGGCGGATATAAAGACCTTAGCGAGTACCACGTTTCACGTCAGAAAGTGATGGAACAGAAACAGAAGAAACCTCAATCGGTTGTCAAACGGGGATTTCACAGATAAGGCAAAAGAGTGCAATCAAAACCAAATATCAATCAGGTATCCTTAGGGACTAAAAGAGAACAAAAGCAGACAGATGGCTTTGTTTCGAGAGCGGTGGCAGTTTTCCCGACTGCAAGTTTCCTCAAAAGAAACTTAGAAATAAAGCCCTCTGAGCATTCAGGGAATGCAATTACCGTAAAGGCTGACTTCGGACAGGGCGGAGCGGCATTTAGAAGAAATGCCATAGCTCATTAGGGCATTTTCTTCACGCTCCACTCCGTTACCGCTGAAAAAGCCCTCCTGAGCCAAGGGACTCCGCCCCCTTTGGATACCCCTTAAACCAATATTCAACTTATGGGCTACGCAGTATTACACATAGACAAGGCTCGGGGCAACGACTCGGCAATGACCGCCCACATCGAGCGTACATTCGTGCCGAACAATGTCGATGCCACCCGCACGCACCTCAACCGTGAGTTGGTGCAATTCCCCGCAGATGTCACCAACCGCACGGAAGCTATAGAACACCGCATTGCCACGGCAAACATCTATCGAAAGGTGGCAGACAACCAAGTCAAGGCTTTGCGATTTATCCTTTCTGGCTCGCACGAGGATATGCTCCGAATTGAAAGCGAGGGGCGTTTGGGAGAGTGGTGCGGCAGCACGATGCAATGGCTTTACTCCACCTTTGGTAAGGAAAATGTAGTGGCTGCTACGCTCCATGCTGATGAGGAAACACCGCATATCCATGCAACGATAGTACCCATCGTGCAAGGAGAAAGACGGAAAGCCAAGACCGAAGCCGAAAACGGAAAACGCAAGTACAAGACAAAGAAAGACAAGGTACGGCTTTGTGCCGATGATGTGCTTACCCCGAAGAAATTGGAGGAGTACCAAACCACATACGCAGAACAGATGAAACCTTTCGGGTTGGAGAGAGGTATATATGGCTCGGAAGCCAAGCACCGCTCTAATATGGAGTATTACAAGGAGATACTCAAGGAGACGGAACAGAAACAAGCCGAAGAAGCCGACCTTATCGAAAAGGTAAGAGATTTGGAGAAGCAGGCAGGTAAACTTCGGGTAAAGGGTACGCTCTATTCGCTCTTTGGCAACACGGAACTTGACAAGGCAGAGAAGCGTATCGGAGAGTTGGAGAGGGAGATGGAGCAACATAAGTTTCTTTCTGAAAAGGAGAAAGCTGAAATCCGTAAGGAGGTCGTTCTTTTGCAGGATACGGTTAGGGGAAGGGACAGAACTATTGCCGAATTGAAAGAGACAATGCAAGTTTACGAGGAAGAGCGGAATTGGATAAAACGCTTCTTCAATGGCTTCTATCAACTGCTGAATATTCGTCTGATGCTGCGAAAGATGAATTTCTCTGATGACAGGATAGCGGAGATGTATCGCACGGAAGCTCCCCAGCAAGGAACGGCTAAAGCCTATTCGGGGCTGTACAAGAGAGAGTTCACAGAAGAAGACAGTGAAATCCGCATTGCCAAGGACGAGAAGAAGCGACCGCTCCTCACTATCAACGGACTTCCCATTACCGATTGGTGCGAACTGAAATGGAAACAGCTTATTATCCGTAACCGCTCACAACGGCTGTAATCACTTTTTCTTTCATCGGCAAAGAAGAAAAACACGAAAGAACGCTCACTTTTCCACGCAAAGTGTTACCTTTGCAACTGAAATAGTGAGCGTTCTCTGGACTAGTTTTCAGGTTCTTAATCCTAAGTTTAATTTTTATTAGAAATAATTATAATCAAATATGCAACTGACTCATATTGATAGATACACTGACATTGCCAAACTGATATCTGACATTGGTCTTGGCGATTCAATATCTGCATCAGCACTGACTGCTGATATATTGATAGTACCTTTGGGATATAATGACGCACCGTACGCTTTCCCTCAGCGTACAGATGAATTATTCCAGTTCTGTCAGGAGAATAATTTGAAAATTGAGATATTGGTCGACGATGATAAGTATGAAGAAATAGAGCTCAATTCGCATGTGATGCGACTAGGTAAAATCATCGTCAAAGATTTAGCTCTACCTCTTTTTATCAGTGTTCTCGGTGCGTACATTTATGAAAATACGCGTAATGATTTTGATACAGATGAAGTAGTTGAATTTGTGGCTCCCACTGAGGTGGAATTCGAGATGGAAGTTATAGATTCACTCCAGCAGCGGAAATCAATGACGTTCAAATTTAAGGGTGAGGCTAAAGAGTTCACTGTAGCAGCAGAAGAAATAAAAAAAATCTGGGATGAGCATTGATCTGAATAAATATGATTTTGCTTTTCTGACTTCGAAAGTCATTAATTATAAGCAAGAACTGTCTGTTGTAGAAAAAGAAAAGAAGACACAACAGCTTCGAGGAAATTGTCAAGTTTCCAATATGTTATGGAGAATCCAAAAGCGTATTTCCATATTTTCTGAATACAAGGAAATATTCCAACTGCTGCGTAATGGTGAGTATTTCAAGGCTTGGTGTCAGGCAGAACAAACAGAGATTGCAATTAAATTCCTTCTAAAGAATTTTCCTGATGACAAAAAGCTCGTGGAAGGTATAAGGCAGCATATTCAGAAATTACAACAGCTATACCCATATAGGTTGTTTACCAGTACTGTGATAGTAGTCAAACAAGCGAAATGTAGTATTTGTGGTCAAAAGCTATTACTAAGACATAATTGCGAACACAAGATAGGAAAAGTTTACAATGGAGAAATGTGTTGCAAGATAATCACAGATTGTGAGTTAAAAGGTGTTGATATAGTATCGAACCCTGAACATAAATATACTGTACTTTTCACAACAAATGAAAAGGGTGAACAAATCGATCATTATAATTACAGTGGGATACAGAAGCTGATGAAGTTGTGGATAACTCCATTTCAGAATTGGGATTACAAGGTTACAATATCTTATATGCCAAAACAAAAAGCATATAATGATGATGAATTTTGTCCATGTGGTTCAGCACTATTCTATAAAGACTGTTGCAAAAACAAGCCTGGCATCAAGCATAGGCTCTTTGTCATTGGGTAATTTACTTAATTCCCATCTCTTTACAACTACCTATGGATTTAAGAGGAAGGTGAGTAAAGTAATTGAATAACGGATGAATAGATAAACTCTAAGAGATGTCTCAATATCGTTTCTCATATAACTACGATTCGCTGAATGACGCGTTCAATGCAGTGAATAGGAAGGGAAAGATGCAGAAAAGGTATCTTTCACCTGAATATTTGGCTACGGCTCAAGAATATCGTAAGATGAGAAAGGAACTAAATGAGATATTGCGGAAGAAAAAGGCAGAGCGTACCGAGGAAGAAGCGAGCCGTGTTGACCACTTGAAGCAATCGATGAAGGAGAATGCTCAGCAACAGAAAGTCTTGCTTCAAGAGCATCTTAATAAAGTATCTTCAAGTATTTTATCAAGTAGTTTTCGTTTCACCCTTACGTCAGATGCGTCAGAAGATTCGCAGAAGCCAGTTTATTCTATTGGAGCTACAGCTGAAGAGTTTTCGCAATGCAAGTTCTTTGCAGAAATGTGAAAAAGCTGTTTAAGATATCCATGTCAAGTCGCGACGAGATACTTTCTCAGTTAAAGATGCTGTTGAGGGAGGATAAAAGTAGGTACTATATCATCCGAACGGATGTTTGTCATTGTTTTGAGTCGATACCACATGATAAGTTGTTTGAGTATTTAGAAGGTAACAATTTGCTTGATGTAAAGAGTAAATCGCTCTTGCGCGGACTCATCAGAAAGGAGTTTGAAGACAAGAATCAGCGCCTACTTGTGACAACCTCAGACACAGGTATTCCACGAGGATGCGCCATCAGTTCGCTACTTTCTGATTTTTATTTGTCCAAGATAGATGAGGTCATTAAGCTTAAGCTACCAGGAATAGTGTTCATGGCAAGATATGTGGATGATATGATTATCGTTGTACATCCCGAATTAGATGATGAACACCAATGGACATTGGATGATTATGTCAAAGCGCTAACAGATGAGTATTTAAAATATGGTTTGGAAATTCATACACCTACAGATGGAACAAATAAATGCTATACATACGACTCCAATGACACCAAAAGTCTACAGTTTGAACTTTTAGGATATAAGATAGACTCCAGCAAGGGAAACAAGAACCAGCAAGGCTTTTTCTCCTTGTCAAATAATAAAAAGCAAAGGATAAAAGAACGCATAAAAAAGACATTTGAGGAATTTAATCGGTTGCTAGACTCTGTGTCTTATGATGTTGCAGCTCACTATTTATTTGATGCTTTACATGTATTGACCTGCAATATCAATCTGTATAATGCCAAGCGAGGGGTGAAGGTGGGTATATTTTACTCAAACCAATTGCTGGACAATATAAAAGATCTGGAAGGATTAGACAAGTACCTTCAAAATCAATGTGACCAAATATCACTGAGTGGTAAGGTTGGCGTTGATCCAACAAAACAGCTACTGATTGAAGCAACCTTGAAAAAGCAGCTTAAGCAAATATCCTTCGCTAAAGGCTTCGCAATGCCTCATAAGCGATACAAGGTAAAGAAAAGCAGACTGCAAATGATCAAACAATCGTGGATATGAGAAAGAGGAAGAAGATAAAGCTTAGTTACAGCAAAGAGCGAGTTCTCTTTTCTGACGTCTTGCCTTACGAATGTCCTATAATATTCTCAAACCGATATTTGTATCGATTTTTTGCTAAATATTTATGGGTTGGTGAAGAACAAAAGGTGAATAGTATTAAGTGCAATGTTTTGACACAATCTAAACGTTTGAAAGAAAAGGATGCTAATGCTTTTGCAGCATTGCTGTTGGGCTGCTATAAAAAGGACCAAAAAGCTGGACCTCTTCAGCATCGACTAAATGCGCTATTCTATCCTTACCATTTTAATATTGCCCATAAGCCGAATAAGAAGAGAACACTATCAATCATTCATCCATATAATCAGTGGCAGATAGTAGATTTTTATGAACAATATAAGTATTCTATACTCTATTTTTGTAATCAAAGCAAATATTCTCTTCGCAAACCACACAAGATAGCTCAATACTTTTACTATAGAGATCGACTCCACAAAAAGTTATTAGGTCATAAGAGTGATAAAGTTGAGTTGTTCTTCAATGAATATGAGAATTTAAAGACCTACTTCAGTTATGAGGAGTATTCAAACATATATAAGTTCTATGAGGACTACAGATACCAACGAGCAGAAAAGAAATTCAAACATCTAGTGAAGTTTGACCTACAGAGTTGTTTCGACAGTATTTATACCCATACCATAAGCTGGGCAACCTCAGGAGGTGCGGACAAGGTGAAAGTTTTGCCTGGATATCATGGTTCGTGGGTTGGCGATGCATTTGACAATTTAATGCAGTCGGTCAATGCTCGTGAAACTAATGGTATTGTAATCGGTCCGGAGTTTTCTCGGATCTTTGCAGAAATTATACTTCAGTATATAGACCGAAAGGTGGAGCAGGAACTATTGGAAGAAAAGCTTTACCAGAAATCTAACTACGAGTGTTATCGATATGTTGATGATTATTTCCTATTCTATAATGAAGAAAAGGATAAAAATCTCTTCATGGAAAGTCTGACAAAATGGCTAAAAGAATTCAAATTACAGCTTAGCCCGTCCAAAACAGAAGAGTTTGAGAGACCTTTTATCACCAAGGTTACAATAGCAAAACAGCGATTCGATGATTTGTTCAACGATATATTCTCAACCCCACTTTGGGAAGAAGTAGAATCAAAATGGAACAATGAAACAGAAGACGAAGATTGGGATGAAGACAAAGATATACTAGAAAAGAAATTCAATTTATACCTGCCAGCAAATAAAGTAAATGCTCAAATAAAAGCCATTGTCAGGGAATGTGGAATTGAATATCGAGATATAGCAAACTATCTGCTTGAGAAAATGAGCCAACGCCTTGACACTTTTCTCAATCGATATGAAATGGGCTTCAAAAAGTATGAGCGTCTGATGTCAAAAAAAGATATAGATAAAGAAGACGTAGAAATTCATGCACAGCGAGTGCAAAGGAAGCTCACAATTTATCTTATATCCCTGATTGATGTAGCGTTCTTTATTTTCAATAGCAACAGACAGGTAAACACTACGTTGAAATTGCAGAAGATAATGAATACCCTTGTTATCTATGCAAAACGGCATGGTAATTTTAAAACCAACCCTGAGGTTAGATTTCAAACAATAAGTAAGGATATTATCTTTAAAAAGATTCAAGATGAAATTGCCCTAGTACTGAACACAACAGATTCACATCGAAACACCTTACACGAAAGTCTCTATCTATTAATATTGGCCAAAGAATTGGGGTCTGCGTATCTATTTTCACCTGAAATTATCCAATCATTTATCGAAAAGAGTGAATTGCAGTATAACCTATTTGCATGCATTATATTGATGTATTACTACGCTAACCACCATTATTATGCTTCACTAAAGAAATTATTAAAAGAAGAAATTCGAAAGAAGTATCGACTTGTTGCGGAGTCAGAGCGTAAACGCAATTCAGAACTCACTATTCTTACAGCGGATATGATGACTTGTCCCTTTGTGGATGATGCATACAAACAGAGCCTTCTTAGATTGATGGGCATTACTGAAACGGAAGACCAACGGATGATATTGCGCTTTGCAAAAAAGCAAAAGTACATCTTCACTCGCTGGACAATGTTTGATTTGAATAAAGAATTACAGGCAAAGATTTCACAGGAGGTATACTCGTAGCTTCTGTAACTGCTGTTGGTCCAACTACATATTCACACACATAACCTTCAAGCTAGCCGAAACGACGCAGGAAGTTGCGTTTTCCAAAATGGTTGGTTAGGATTGTACCGAATGTGAAATCTTTCCTTTTTATGGTGTGTCCATCGTATTCATTGTTTAAAGCTCACGCACAAAGAATAACACCCGACAATGAATGAAGAATGGATACCTTATTTCTAATTCATATTTCCGATTAATGTAAGCAGAAGTGGCAACAACTCATTCACCGTAACCACTCACAACGGCTGTAATCGCTTTTTCTTTCATCAACAAAGAAGAAAAACGCGAAAGAACGCTCATTTTTCCACGCAAAGTATTATCTTTGCAACTGAAGTAGCGAGCGTTCTTTGGTTATACAAAACAATGAACTTTCAAGTGCACCGCTCATTTCTAAATCGTTACCTATAAAACCTGCATTTAATCGCAGAGCATTGTGCTTTAAGAACTTAGCCCGAAATCATATTTTTTTATCGGACAGCCGGTCTATAATCAGGTAATAAAATTACTCGATAAGCAACAAATCAAGCAAATCAGCCTTGAAACACCCCGAAGTGAAGCTTATGTAAAGCGTCTTGACGGGTGGACTCACCTTGTCATAATGCTTTTCGGTGTTCTCAAACACTTTGATTCTCTGCGGGAAGTGGAGATAGGCATGAAGGCTGAAGTAAACAAACTGCATCATCTTGGCATGGACTATGTCGTCCGTCGTAGTACGCTTGCTGATGCCAACAAGCGTCGCCCACAAGAGTTCTTTGCAAGCGTTTATGCGTACCTCTTAGAGCGTTATGGTTCTTTTTTAGCGGACAGCCGGTCTAAAGGTGAACAAAATACATGGGAGAAGCTTCTGTATATGATGGATTCAACTACGATTACGCTTTTTGACAACATACTCAAGGGTGTAGGCAGACACCCTAAGAGTGGTAAGAAGAAAGGCGGTATGAAGGTTCATACGGTGATGAAGTACCATGTTGGTGTTCCCATGGTCGTACGGCTTACCTCTGCCGCCACGCATGACCATTATCTACTTAAAAAAGTGCATCTTCCCAAGGATGCTACCCTTACCATGGACAGGGCATACGTTGATTATGCACAGTTCCAGCGACTTACAGAGGAAGGCGTATGCTATGTGACCAAGATGAAGAAGAATCTCACCTATACGGAGCTATCCTCAGTAACCTATGTGAGCCCTGATGGGTTGGTTACACATACAGACAAGAAGATTGTCTTTGAGAAGGGGGAGATAAGACACCAGGCAAGACGAGTGGAACTATGGAGTGACAACTCACATAAGTCAGTTGTCCTATTGACCAATAACCTTGAGCTTGATGTAAAGGACCTTGAGGAGATATACAAGTGCAGATGGGCTATTGAGTCCCTTTACAAGCAGCTCAAGCAGAACTTCCCACTGCATTTCTTCTATGGTGACAGTGTAAATGCCATACAGATACAGACATGGGTGGTACTCATTGCCAATCTGCTCTGTACCGTTATCTCCAGAATGATAAAAAGACGTGAGTTCGATATAAGAAATTTCTCCAATATATTATCTACGCGAGTTCGGGTTAAGAAAGTCCTTTTAAAAGTTGGTAATCTCGTTAGTTTTTTGTAACTTTATAGTTGTAAATCAATAACTTACAAAACAACCAAGCGATGATTACCAAAGACAAAGTTACGGAAATATTCTGTATTATTGATGAGTTTGACAAGAATTTGAATGTTGAACT